>ERZ779843.616-NODE-616-length-52026-cov-5.453580_pt1 | contig 52026 bp, 39 predicted proteins | sample MGYA00511560_ERZ779843 | MGnify/ENA primary metagenome ERZ779843 (study PRJEB29588, sample SAMEA2158062) | human gut metagenome | biome: human gut; feature: human-associated habitat; material: faeces | place: Denmark | collected 2008/2010 ... | reverse complement strand
ATTAAATTTGCTCTTTACAGGACGAAAAAAATAGAGTATAGTAAGGGCAATCCAGAAAGAACGGCGGGGGACAAAAGATTCCCCTCCATTCTTTTCAGAAAAGACAAAGGATAACCGAAAATAAGGAAAGTAAAGGAAGGGAAGCCGTATGACACAGAGCAAAGAGCGTGTCATGGGAGAAGAAGGGCTGTACCGTTCTTCCTTTGAACACGACAACTGCGGTATCGGAGCCGTCGTGAATATCAAAGGTGAAAAATCCCATGCGACCGTAGAAAACGCATTAAAAATCGTAGAAAATCTTGAACATAGAGCCGGCAAAGACGCCGAGGGTAAAACAGGAGACGGAGTAGGAATCTTGTTGCAGATATCGCACAAATTCTTTTCCAAAGCCTGTTCGACCCTCGGTTTTTCATTAGGCGGAGAACGGGAATACGGCGTCGGCGTATTCTTCTTCCCACAAAATGAGCTGAAACGGAACCAGGCAAAAAAGATGTTTGAGATCATCGTGGAAAAAGAGGGACTGGAACTCCTTGGATGGAGAACCGTGCCGACCGTTCCGGAAGTTCTCGGCCATAAGGCAAGAGAGTGTATGCCTTACATCATGCAGGCATTCATCAAAAAACCGGAGGATGTGGAAAAGGGAATCGCTTTCGACCGTCGTCTGTACGTCGTACGCCGTGTTTTCGAACAGAGCAACGACAACACCTACGTGCCATCCCTTTCCAGCCGTACCATCGTATACAAAGGTATGTTCCTCGTAGGACAGCTCCGCACCTTCTTCCGCGATCTGCAGGATGTCGATTATGAATCTGCAATCGCCATGGTGCATTCCCGGTTCAGCACGAACACGAACCCAAGCTGGGAGAGAGCCCATCCGAACCGTTTCATCGTACACAACGGCGAGATCAACACCATCCGCGGAAACGCCGACAAGATGCTGGCCCGTGAGGAGACGATGTCCTCCCCGATGCTGCAGGATGAACTGCACAAGGTTCTGCCGGTTGTCAACACCCAGGGTTCTGACTCTGCAATGCTCGACAACACACTCGAGTTCCTGACCATGAGCGGTATGGATCTTCCGCTGGCTGTCATGATCACGATCCCGGAACCGTGGGCAAACAACGATACGATTTCCCAGGAGAAACGTGATTTCTATCAGTATTATGCAACGATGATGGAGCCGTGGGACGGACCGGCATCGATCCTGTTCTCCGACGGAGATGTGATGGGAGCAGTGCTCGACCGCAACGGTCTTCGTCCTTCCCGTTACTACATCACTAACGATGGATTTCTGATCCTCTCCTCTGAGGTCGGTGTTCTGGAAGTTCCGGAAGAAAAAATCGTCTTAAAAGAGCGTCTCCATCCGGGCAAGATGCTTCTCGTCAACACCGTACAGGGAAAAGTCTTAAACGATGAGGAAGTCAAAGAATATTACGCAAAGAAACAGCCGTACGGCGAATGGCTCGACAGTTATCTGGTACAGTTAAAGGATATCAAAATCCCGAATCTGCCGGTGGAAGAGTACACGAAAGAAGAGCGGATGCGCCTGCAGAAAGCGTTTGGCTACACCTACGAGGAGTACCGTTCCTCCATCGGAAAGATGGCATTAAACGGTGTCGAGGCAACCGCTTCGATGGGTATCGATACCCCGCTTGCCGTTCTCTCCCATGAGCATCAGCCGCTGTTCAACTATTTCAAACAGCTCTTCGCACAGGTAACGAACCCGCCGATCGACTGCATCCGTGAGGAGATCGTAACTTCCACAAGCGTTTACGTCGGACGTGACGGAAACCTGCTTGAGGAGGAGCCGAAGAACTGCCAGGTATTAAAGATCAACAATCCAATCCTGACCAATACCGATATGCTGAAGATCAAGAACATGAAAGTCGAAGGCTTCAAGGCAGTGACCGTTCCGATCACCTACTACAAGAGCGCACCGCTTGACCGTGCGATGGACCGCCTTTTCGTCGAGGTTGACCGTGCACACCGGGCAGGAGCCAACATCCTGATTCTTTCTGACCGCGGCGTCGATGAGAACCATGTGGCGATTCCATCCCTCCTGGCTGTATCTGCGGTTCATCAGCATCTGGTAAAAACGAAAAAGAGAACTTCTCTTGCGATTATTCTGGAGTCCGGTGAGCCGCGCGAGGTGCACCATTTCGCAACACTGCTCGGTTACGGTGCCTGCGCAATCAACCCGTATCTGGCACTCGACACAATCCATGAGCTGATCGAAGAGGGCATGATCAAGAAAGATTACTACGCAGCCGTTGAAGATTACAACCACGCGGTCATCTCTGGTATCGTAAAAATCGCAGCGAAGATGGGTATCTCCACGATCCAGTCGTATCAGGGTTCCCAGATCTTCGAGGCCATCGGTATCTCAGCAGATGTCATCGACAAATACTTCACCGGTACGGTCAGCCGTGTCGGCGGTATTACCCTGGAAGACATTGCAAAAGATGTCGATGAGCGTCATTCCCAGGCATTCGATCCGCTGGAGCTGTCTACCGATCTGACACTGGACAGTATCGGCCGTCATAAATCGAGAAGCCAGGGCGAGGAGCACCGCTACAATCCGCGCACCATTCATACACTGCAGGAGTCCACAAGACGCGGCGACTACAAGATGTTCAAAGAGTACACAGCAATGGTCGACAGCGAGGAGAGCGGCTATCTGCGGAGCCTGATGGACTTCGATTATCCGGAGCAGGGCGTTCCGCTCGAAGAAGTCGAGAGCGTAGATTCTATCGTAAAACGATTCAAAACAGGTGCGATGTCCTACGGTTCTATTTCCCAGGAGGCACATGAGACACTGGCAATTGCCATGAACCGTCTGCATGGAAAATCCAACACTGGTGAGGGCGGTGAGAGTGATGACCGTCTCGAATCCCCGGAGAGATGCTCCGCGATCAAACAGGTAGCATCGGGAAGATTCGGCGTTACCAGCAAATACCTTGTCAGTGCAAAAGAGATCCAGATCAAGATGGCCCAGGGTGCAAAACCGGGCGAGGGCGGCCACTTACCGGCCGGAAAGGTTTACCCGTGGATTGCAAAAACACGTCACTCCACACCGGGTGTATCCCTGATTTCCCCGCCGCCGCACCACGACATCTACTCCATCGAGGACCTTGCACAGCTGATTTATGACCTGAAAAACTCGAATGTGAATGCAAGAATCTCCGTTAAACTGGTATCCGAAGCAGGTGTTGGTACTGTCGCAGCCGGTGTTGCAAAAGCCGGAGCACAGGTTATCCTGATTTCTGGATATGATGGAGGAACGGGAGCAGCACCGAGAAGTTCCATCCACAATGCAGGACTTCCATGGGAGTTAGGCCTTGCCGAGACCCATCAGACGCTGATCAAAAACGGCCTCCGCAACCGTGTCATGATCGAGACCGATGGTAAGCTGATGAGCGGCCGTGACGTTGTGATTGCAGCACTCCTTGGCGCCGAGGAATTCGGTTTTGCGACCGCACCGCTTGTAACGATGGGATGCGTTATGATGCGTGTCTGCAACCTCGATACCTGCCCGATGGGTATTGCAACTCAGAACCCGGAGCTGCGCAAACGTTTCCGCGGCAAACCGGAGTACGTCATCAACTTCATGCGCTTCATCGCAGAAGAGATGCGGGAATACATGGCAAAACTTGGCTTCCGCACCGTTGACGAGATGGTCGGCCGTTCCGATCTCTTAAAGAGAAATGATAAAGTGACGAACGAGCACGCAGACCGCGTAGACTTAAGACAGATCCTGAACAATCCGTTTGCAAAAGCAGGCGAGAAGGTAACGTTCGATCCGAAAGATGTTTATGACTTCAAACTTGGCGCAACCCTGGATGAGAAGGTACTCTTAAAGAAATTCGGTCCGGCAATGGATAAGAAAGAGAAGAAGACCGTCAAAGTCGAGATCACCAACACCGATCGTACCGTGGGAACGATTCTTGGTGCCGAGATCACCAGAAAATTCGGCACCTCTCTGGAGCCGGATACGTACACCGTACAGTGCAAGGGTGCCGGCGGACAGAGCTTCGGAGCATTTATTCCAAAAGGACTGACCCTGGAACTTGAGGGCGATTCGAACGATTACTTCGGAAAAGGCCTCTCCGGCGGAAAATTGGTTGTCTACCCGCCGAAAGCAAGAAAGTATAAACCGGAAGAAAACATCATCGTCGGAAACGTTGCCCTCTACGGCGCAACGAGCGGTGAGGCGTACATCAACGGTATCGCAGGAGAGCGTTTCTGTGTCAGAAACTCCGGTGCTTACGCCGTTGTCGAGGGTGTCGGTGAGCATGGATGCGAGTATATGACCGGCGGCCGTGTCGTTGTCCTCGGCGCAACCGGAAAGAACTTTGCAGCCGGCATGAGCGGCGGTATCGCTTATGTCCTGGATGAAAAGAGCAACCTGTACCGCAATTTGAACAAGGAAATGATTTCGATTGAACTGGTAGAAAGCAAATACGATATTGCAGAGCTGAAAAACATGATTGAAAAACACGTCACACACACCGGCTCTGAAAAAGGTAAAGAAATTCTCACACACTTTGACGAATATCTGCCGAAATTCAAGAAGATCATTCCGAATGACTATAAGCGCATGATGATGCTGAGTGCCCAGATGGAAGACAAGGGCCTTAGCAGCGAACAGGCACAGATTGAAGCATTTTACGAAAGCATGCGTAAGTAGGAGGAAGAAGAATTATGGGTAAGCCAACTGGATTTATGGAATATCAGCGCAAGACGGGAAACACCGTTGCCCCGCTTGAGCGTATCAAAAACTTTAAGGAATTTCATCTGCAGCTCCCGAAAAAGGAGCAGCAGATGCAGGCTGCCCGCTGTATGGCATGCGGTGTACCGTTCTGCCAGGCGGGAACCATGATTGCGGGAATGGCCTCCGGCTGTCCGCTGCAGAACCTCGTTCCGGAGTGGAATGACCTTGTGTATCTTGGAAACTATGAGCAGGCATACCGCCGCCTCACAAAGACAAACTGTTTTCCGGAATTTACCTCCCGTGTCTGCCCGGCACTCTGCGAAGCAGCCTGTACATGCAACGTAAACGGAGACCCGGTCTGCACGAAGGAAAATGAACGCGCGATCATCGAAAACGCATGGGCAACCGGCCTGATTACGCCGCAGCCGCCGAAAGTGCGCACCGGAAAACGCGTTGCCGTTGTAGGAAGCGGTCCTTCCGGCCTTGCAGCAGCGATGCAGCTCAACCGCCGCGGCCATTCTGTTACGGTCTTTGAACGCCGCGACCGCGTGGGCGGACTTTTACGCTACGGTATTCCGAACATGAAACTCGATAAGAGCGTCATCGACCGCCGTGTGGATCTGATGAAGGCCGAGGGCATCGAGTTTGTGACGAATGCTGATATCGGAAAAGATGTAAAAGCTGACAAACTCTTAAAAGAATTTGACCGTGTCCTGCTCTGCTGCGGTGCGGCAAATCCAAGAGATATCAAGGCAGAGGGAAGAGATGCAAAGGGCATCTACTTTGCTGTCGATTTCCTGACTTCCGTAACGAAGAGTCTTCTGGATTCCAATTTTGAGGATCATGCCTACATCGATGCAAAGGGCAAACACGTTGTTGTCATCGGAGGCGGCGACACCGGTAATGACTGTGTCGGAACTTCCATCCGTCTCGGTGCCAAATCTGTGACACAGCTTGAGATGATGCCGAAAGCACCGGATCAGCGTGCCGAGAACAATCCGTGGCCGGAGTGGCCGAAGATCTGCAAGACGGATTACGGCCAGGAAGAGGCAATCGCCGTATTCGGCCATGATCCGCGGATTTACCAGACAACCGTAACGGAATTTATCAAAAACAAAAAAGGTGAAGTCTGCCAGATCAAGACCGTAAAACTGACACCGAAAAAAGATGAGAAATCCGGCCGCATGATGATGGTTCCGGTTGAGGGAACCGAAGAGATTCTCCCGGCAGATCTCGTTCTTATTGCAGCAGGCTTTTTAGGATCTCAGAAATATGTGACCGATGCATTTAAAGTGGAAGTTAACCAGCGTACCAACGTGAAGACAGATGACGGAAAATACCAGACAACAAAAGAAAATGTCTTCACCGCAGGCGATATGCACCGCGGCCAGTCCCTGGTCGTATGGGCGATCCGTGAGGGACGCGAGGCAGCAAAGGCAGTCGATGAATCCCTGATGGGATACACGAATCTCTAAGTTTTTCTTGACAAAACACGCGAAAAACTGCTATAATATGCCCAAAACAAGGGTGTTTTTACGCAAGGTGTCTTTCTGCCCTGCCGCGTGAAAGCACCCTTTTCGTTTAGAATCGTCTTTGATAAAGGAGAGAATCGATATGGCAAAGTATACGAAGGAAGCGATCCTTCAGATGGCGGAGGAAGAAGATGTTGAATTTATCCGCCTGCAGTTTACCGATATGTTTGGAATGATGAAAAATATGGCCATCACCGCCGGACAGCTGGAAAAAGCCCTGAATAATCAGTGCGTTTTCGATGGCTCTTCGTTCGAAGGATTTGTCACCATCGAGGAAGCAGACATGTTTCTGCACCCGGATCTCGACACCTTTGCAATACTTCCGTGGCGTCCGCAGCAAGGAAAGGTTGCAAGATTGATCTGTGATGTGTATGATAGAGAGGGGAATCTTTATGCAAAGAGTTCCCGGACCATCCTTCAGAAGGTAATTTTCGAAGCGAAAGCGATGGGCTATGAGTTTGAAATCTCACCGGAGTGTGAATTTTTCCTGTTCCACACCGATGAGGACGGCGGAGCAACGAGTGTAACGCACGACAAAGGCGGTTATCTGGATCTGGGACCGCTGGACCTGGGAGAAAACGCGCGGCGCGATATGGTGCTGACTCTCGAAGAAATGGGAATCGACGTTGAGTCTTCCTTCCACGAGGTAGCGGCAGGCCAGCACGAACTTGATTTCTGTCCGGCTGCAGCACTTCGGACGGCAGATCAGCTGATGACTGCCAAATTTGCTATCCGTACGATTGCAAAACGTCATGGCCTTCACGCAACCTTTATGCCAAAACCAAAAACCGGAGTTCACGGATCGGGTCTTCATCTTTCCTTCTCCCTGTTTCAGAAGGGAAAAGATGTGTTTGCCGACAAATCCGATGAATACGGGCTCAGCAAAGAGGCATATTACTTTATGGGCGGACTGATGAAACACATCAGCGGAATCGCAGCGATTACCAATCCGCTTGTAAATTCCTACAAACGTCTGACACCGGGATACGGTGCACCGATCTACGTGGCATGGTCTGCAAAGAACAGAAGCCCGCTGATCCGCATTCCGCTGACGGGAGACGGTATCATGGCCATTGAGCTTCGATGCCCGGATTCGGCAGCCAATCCGTACCTGGCACTTGCTGTCTGCATGGCAGCAGGACTTGACGGTATCAAACAGAAAATCGTTCCGCCGTCCCCGGTGGACCGCAATATTTCCGATCTGACAGAAGAAGAACGAAACGCGATGCAGATCACCCTTCTCCCGGAAAGCCTTGGAGAAGCGGTCGCAGAGTTAAAGAAAGACGATTTTCTGTGTCAGGTACTCGGCCAGGAATTTGTGGATGGATATATCAATGCCAAAGAAGAAGAGTGGCATGAGTATCTCCGCCAGGTATCCGACTGGGAGATCGAGAAATATCTGTACCGTATTTAGACGACGAAGGGGCCTGAAAATGCATGAGCAGCATAGTGATAGTACTTCCCAAAATAGAAGATGGAAAGCGCATCCGGGATATTCTGGCAAAAAGAGGATATGAAATCGATGCTGTCTGTTCGACAGCGGCAGCGGCGCTCGGAGAGATGAACAACTTAAACGGCGGTATCGTCATCTGCGGCTACAAGCTCCCGGATATGTTTTTTACGGATCTGAATGAGTGTATGCCGTCCGGCTTCCAGATGCTTCTGATTGCATCGAGCCGCGCATTAAGTGCGGTGGAGGGAACCGGAATCATGGCGGTTACGATGCCGCTTTCCGTGTACGAGCTGGTCAATACACTGGAGATGATGCTGCAGAGTGCGGCACGGCGTAGAAAGAAAGAGCGGGCAAAGCCAAAGGTGCGCAGCGCCGAGGAACAGCACATCATCGATCGTGCAAAAAGCCTTCTGATCGAACGAAATCACATGACCGAGTCGGAGGCCCATCGCTACATGCAGAAATGCAGCATGGACAGCGGCACCAATCTGGTTGAAACGGCACAGATGGTGCTGACGCTTTTGACAGAGTAAGAAAAAGTGAAAAGGAGCGACATAATAATGTTCAAAATCAATGACAATTATCTGAAATTGCCGGGAAGCTATCTGTTTTCCACCATTGCAAAAAAAGTTGCAGCTTACACCGAGGCAAATCCGGACGCGAAAATCATCCGTCTTGGAATCGGCGACGTAACCCAGCCGATCGCACCGGCGATCATTGAAAAGCTGCACGGAGCAGTGGATGAGATGGGACACGCAGAGACCTTCCACGGATATGCACCAGATCTTGGATATGCTTTCCTTCGCGATACCATCGCAAAAAATGATTATCAGGACAGAGGATGCGATATCTCATCTGATGAAATTTTTGTATCGGACGGCGCAAAATGCGACTGCAGCAACATTCAGGAGATCTTCAGCCTGGACAACAAGATCGCTGTATGCGACCCGGTTTATCCGGTTTATGTAGACTCCAACGTAATGGCAGGCCGTGCCGGTGACTACGACGCAGCAACCGAGCGTTTCACGAATGTGATTTACATGCCGTGTACCGCAGAAAACAACTTCACCCCGGATCTCCCGAAAGAAACCCCGGATCTGATTTATCTGTGCTTCCCGAACAACCCGACCGGCGCTATGGTTTCCAAAGCCGAGCTGCAGAAATGGGTTGATTATGCAAATAAAGTAGGAGCCATCATCCTGTATGATGCTGCATACGAGGCATATATCTCAGAAAAAGACATTCCGCATTCCATCTATGAGTGCGAGGGTGCAAGAACATGTGCCATCGAAATGCGCAGCTTCTCCAAGAACGCAGGCTTTACCGGTATGCGTCTTGGATTCACCGTTATCCCGAAAGACATCAAATCCGGCAATGTGACTCTGCACAGCCTGTGGGCACGCCGTCACGGAACGAAATACAACGGAGCTCCGTACATCATCCAGAGAGCCGGCGAGGCTGTTTACTCTCCGGAAGGAAAAGCACAGTTAAAAGAGCAGGTTGCTTACTACATGAAGAACGCAAAAGTCATCTACGACGGATTAAAGGGCGCAGGCTACACCGTATCCGGCGGCGTCAACGCTCCGTATATCTGGCTGAAAACACCGGGAAATATGACTTCCTGGGAGTTCTTTGATCACCTGCTTGCAGACGCAAATGTAGTCGGAACACCAGGATCAGGCTTTGGCCCGAGCGGAGAAGGCTACTTCCGTCTGACTGCATTCGGTACGTATGAGAATACAGTAGAGGCAGTGGAGAGAATCAAAAAACTGTAAATTGTGTGCGAAATACCAATAAAACGGAATTTCTGCGCAATTTTATAAACACACGAAAAAATAATTTTGTATAGATAAAATTCACGAAAAATGCATTAGAATTTATATAAAATCCGTAAAAATTAGGTGTTTACAAATGCAAAACTGCTGTGCTATAATGCACAGTATGAAAAAGGCAGTGAAGGAAACTCCGTATGCGGAATCTGACAGGAAGCCGATGTCACCGACTGAGAGCATCAGCATGGAGGAAACATACAATGGGGAACATTCCGGAGCCGGTCTGCTGAACATGAGATCCGAACAGGAAATCAAGTAGGCAGATCCGTGATACGCGTTAAGTATAAATGAGTGGGCGTTTTCCCCCGGAAAACCGGAGAGAAAAACGCAATGCGGGTGGTACCGCGGGAACATAAAATATCCCGTCCCGGAACAGTAGTTAAAAAACTGTTCCGGGACTTTTTTATTTGAAAAAGCAATCCGGGACAGGCGAGAAAGAGAGGAGAACAAGACATGGAATTTATGACAGGCGTAAAGAAAAAAGAAGACATCTCCGTAAAAACTCTGCTGGAGACACCGGAAGGCACAGAAGTAAAACTCGAAGGAGCCGTACACATCATCCGTGACATGGGCGAGGTTGCCTTTGTCATCTTAAGAAAGAGCGAGGGACTCGTTCAGTGTGTGTACGAAGAAGGAAGCGTTAACTTCCCGCTGAAAGATCTGAAAGAGGAATCGGCAGTTGCCGTAACCGGAACGGTCAAAAAAGAGGACCGCGCACCGGGCGGCGTCGAAGTCAGGCTGCAGACCATCACCGTTCTTTCCGAGCCGACCGAGCCAATGCCGCTCGCAGTCAACAAATGGAAAATGAACACCTCCCTTGAAGCAATGCTGAACATGCGGCCGATCGCTCTTCGAAACGTCAGAGAGCGTGCAAAATTCCGCATCCAGGAAGGCGTGGTACGGGCGTTCCGTGATTTCCTTCATTCCCAGGGATTCACCGAAATCCATACACCGAAGATCGGCGCGAAAGGCGCTGAGGGCGGCGCAAACATCTTCAAGCTGGAATATTTCCACCGCCCGGCTGTCCTGGCACAGAGCCCGCAGTTCTACAAACAGATGCTCGTCGGCGTGTTTGACCGTGTCTTTGAAGTCGGACCGGTTTTCCGCGCAGAGAAACACAACACGAAACGTCATTTGAACGAGTATACCAGCCTTGACTTTGAGATGGGCTACATCGAGGATTACACCGATATCATGGCAATGGAAACCGGATTTTTACAGTACATGGTGGAGCTTCTTAAAAAGGATTACGCAAAAGAGCTGGAGATCCTGAAAGTTATGCTTCCAAAGACAGAAGAAATCCCAACTGTACCGTTCACGAAAGCGAAAGAGCTGGTAGCCGAGAAATACAACCGAAAGATCCGCAACCCGTTCGACCTTGAGCCGGAGGAGGAGCTTCTGATCGGCCAGTATTTCAAAGAGGAGTACGACGCAGACTTCGTATTCGTCACCGAATATCCGTCGAAAAAGAGACCGTTCTATGCGATGGACGACCCGGAGGATAAGAGATACACAAAGAGCTTCGACCTGCTGTTCCACGGTCTGGAGATTACAACCGGAGGCCAGCGTATCCACGATTACAAGATGCTCTCTGAAAAGATCGCAGCCCGCGGCATGACAGAAGAGGGCATGGAGCAGTACTTGAGTGCTTTCAAACACGGTATGCCGCCGCACGGAGGTCTTGGCATCGGTCTGGAGCGTCTGACCATGAAGCTGATCGGTGAGGACAACGTCCGCGAGACAACGCTGTTCCCGCGTGATCTTACAAGACTGGAGCCGTAAGCAGATCCTGCTGGAAAATAAAAAAGGAGAATGAGTGAAATGGCAAATGTGATTTCAGATGAAACGATGGAATATGTCGGCATCCTGGCAAAGCTGGAATTAAAGGATGAGGAAAAAGAATCCGCACGGCAGGATATGCAGAAAATGCTGGATTATGTAGATAAATTAAACGAGCTCGACACCAGCAAGGTCGAGCCGATGACCCACATTTTCGAGATGGGAAATGTATTCCGCGAGGATGAAGTAACCAATGGCGACGACCGCGATGCAATGCTTGCCAATGCACCGGAAGTCAAAGAGGGCCAGTACAAGGTTCCGAAAACGGTAGAATAGCAGGAGGAGATTGATATGGAAATCAAAGATATGACAGCAGTACAGCTTTCTGCCGCAATCAAAGAAGGAAAGATCACTGTAGCGGACGCTGTAGAAGCGTCTCTTGCGGCAGTCAAAGCATCGGAAGAATCAATTCACGCATTCCTTCTTGTGGATGAAGAGGGTGCAAGAGCACGCGCGGCAGAAGTGCAGAAGAAAATTGACGCAGGAGAGCTCACCGGTCCGCTGGCCGGCGTTCCGATTGCGGTCAAGGACAACATCTGTACGAAAGGTCTTGCGACGACGTGTGCGTCAAAGATCCTGCAGAACTTTGTTCCGACGTACGATGCAGAGGTTATCACACGGCTCGAAGGGGGGGGAGCCGTTATCATCGGAAAGACAAACATGGATGAGTTTGCGATGGGAAGTACGACAGAGACTTCCGCGTACGGCGTGACGAAAAATCCATGGAACACCGAACACGTTCCAGGCGGTTCCTCCGGCGGTTCCTGCGCAGCCGTTGCAGCAGGAGAAGTACCGATAGCACTTGGCTCCGATACCGGCGGATCGATCCGTCAGCCGAGTTCCTTCTGCGGCGTAACCGGCATGAAACCGACGTACGGCACCGTTTCCCGTTATGGACTGATCGCTTACGGTTCCTCCCTCGACCAGATCGGACCGGTCGCAAAGGATGTGACAGACTGTGCAGCACTGCTGCAGACGGTTGCTTCGTATGATGCAAAAGATGCGACATCGATGAAACGCGACGATTACGATTTCATGAGCGCTTTAAAAGAAGATGTCTCCGATCTGAAAATCGGTATTCCGAGCAGCTACTTCGGCGAAGGCCTGGATCCGCAGGTGAAGGAATCCATTTTAAAAGCTGCCGATGTCCTGAAGGCACGCGGGGCAGAAGTAGAGTATTTCGATCTCGACCTCATTGATTATGCCATTCCGGCTTACTACGTTATTGCATCCGCTGAGGCAAGCTCCAACCTGGAACGCTTCGACGGCGTGAAATACGGCTTCCGTGCCAAAGAGTACGAAGGACTCCACGATATGTATAAGAAAAGCCGTTCTGAGGGCTTCGGTCCGGAGGTGAAACGACGGATTATGCTGGGAAGCTTCGTCTTAAGCTCCGGTTACTACGATGCGTATTATCTGAAAGCACTGCGCACGAAAGCCCTGATTAAACAGGAATTTGACCGCGCATTTGAAAAATACGATATGATTTTAAGCCCGGCAGCACCATCGACCGCACCGCGTCTCGGGGAATCGCTTTCCGATCCGCTGCAGATGTATCTGGGCGATATTTACACCGTATCCGTCAACCTCGCCGGCCTTCCGGGTATCACCGTTCCGTGCGGTATGGATGACAAGGGGCTTCCGATCGGCATGCAGCTTATCGGAGACTGTTTCTCAGAGAAAAAACTGTTCCGTGCAGCGTACACCTATGAGCAGGCATGCGGTGCATTCGGGCAGCCAGAAAAATGGTAAGGAGGAAGCAAAACAATGTCAAAACAGTATGAAACCGTCATCGGACTTGAAGTACATGTGGAGCTTGCGACGAGAACAAAAATTTTCTGCGGCTGCTCTACCGCATTCGGCGGTGCGCCGAACACCCACACCTGCCCGGTCTGCACCGGTATGCCGGGATCCCTTCCGGTATTAAATAAGAAGGTTGTCGATTACGCCCTGCGCGTCGGACTGGCTGCAAACTGCAAAATCAACCAGCTCTGCAAATTTGACCGGAAGAACTATTTCTACCCGGACAACCCGCAGAACTATCAGATTTCCCAGCTGTATCTGCCAATCTGCCACGATGGATATGTCGAGATTGACACCGCAGCGGGAAAGAAGAAAATCGGCATTCATGAGATCCATATGGAAGAAGATGCCGGAAAACTGATCCACGATGAGTGGGAGGATTGCTCGCTCGTCGACTACAATCGAAGCGGCGTTCCGCTGATCGAGATTGTATCCGAGCCGGATATGCGCTCTGCGGAAGAGGTTATCGCTTATCTGGAAAAACTGCGTATGATGATTCAGTATCTCGGCGCATCCGACTGCAAACTGCAGGAGGGCTCGATGCGTGCCGATGTCAACCTTTCGGTCCGTGAGGTCGGAAGTGAGAAATTCGGAACACGTACCGAGATGAAGAACCTGAACTCTTTTAAGGCCATCGGAAGAGCGATCGAGGGAGAGCGTGCAAGACAGATCGAGCTGATCGAGGAAGGAAAAGCCGTTGTTCAGGAGACCCGCCGCTGGGACGACAACAAAGAGTATTCCTACGCGATGCGTTCGAAAGAGGATGCGAAGGATTACCGCTACTTCCCGGACCCGGATCTGCCGCCGGTGCACATTTCCGACGAGTGGATCGACCGCATTGTGAAATCCATGCCGGAATTCCAGCCGGAAAAACAGGCACGCTACGTGGAGCAGTACGGACTGCCGCAGTACGATGCGGGCATTCTGACCGGTTCCAAGAAGCTGTCCGATTTCTTTGAGGAGACGACGGCGCTCTGCGGCAAACCGAAAAAAGTGGCAAACTGGCTGATGGGCGAGACCTTACGTCTCTTAAAGGAGAACGGCCAGGAGCCGGAGGATCTGCAGTTTTCACCGAAGCATCTGGCATCCCTGATCGAACTGGCAGAAGCCGGATCGGTCAACAACCAGGTGGCAAAAGAGGTATTTGAGCAGATCTTTGCAGAGAATGTCGATCCGGAAGCATACGTCGAGGAGCACGGACTGAAAACCGTAAACGACACCGGCCTTCTGGAAGAAACCGCGAGAAAAGTTCTGGAAAACAACCCTGGCCCGGTAGAGCAGTACAAATCCGGAAAGACAAAAGTCCTCGGATTTCTGGTCGGCCAGGTCATGAAAGAAATGAAAGGTAAAGCCAACCCGGCAGCAGCAGGAGAGCTGCTGCAGAAGCTGCTGTCTGAATAAAGAAAACAAAATTGCACGAATGGAGGCCTGGAAATGGTCTCCATTTTTCTGCCCGAAAAATCAAAGAAAATGCATAATCTGCCTCCTTTTGGGAAATTCTTTATAAAGAAACCGGAAGAGATAAAAAGACGATACAAAATCCGGAAAAAGGAGGTTTCTTTACATGAAAGGACTGGATTACACCGCACTCACCGTTGCAATCATCGGAGCCGTCAACTGGGGCTTGATCGGATTCTTTCGCCTCGACCTCGTCGCCCTGATCTTCGGAAACATGACGTGGCTGAGCCGCATCATCTACGCGGTTGTCGGCATCTGCGGCCTCTACCTGATCTCCGTCTACGGAAGAATTTCCGACCACGTACTGGGACAGGCGTAAGAATAGGAACCCTCTCATATACGCAGAGAAAGGCGGTATGAGAGGGTTTTCTTCTGCTGTTTTAGGAAGGACAAAACAAATATTGCGGCCCTCTGTATGGTTTTGAGCAGGGATATGGATCAGAAAAAGAAAAAATACCGGATGCTTCTGGTGCAGCTTTCCTGTGCCGTTCTTCTGGCGAGTGATGCCGCAGCGTGGGCATTCCGCGGAAGTCCGGGGAGTCTGGAAAGAGGTATTGTGTATGTGAGTAACTATCTGGTTTGAATGTGATAGATCTTGCTGAATGGATTGCCCTTGCAGCAATTTTTATCAGCTGGTTTTGAACAGGTATTTTATGCAACGGATCTGGATTGTTTCGTTGTGCTGGAACAGGATGGTGACACTCTGTTTTTACAAAGCGTGGTCTGCAAGAAAAAGACGGCGATGAAGAAAATCTTAAAAAGAATCATTATGAAAAAAGAAACCGAGAAATTTGCGAGAAACATCAAAACGGAAGCAGAGTTTCCGAACTCGCAGAGGAATATGCTTTATCGGAAAAGAGCATTCAGCGGATCCTGCGCTGCACAGCAGCAGACGGAAAAAATACGGACTGAATACAAAAACGGAAAGACAGCCATGGAAGAACCCCCGGTCTGTCTTTTGTATTTCTGATGCTTTTTTTTCGGTTTTTCCTTGCTTTTTAGAAAGATGCTGTTATAATAAGGAAAAGTGAATAAATATACATCACATGAGGAGAGAAGGAGATTATTATGAAAATGAATTTTGCAAAAAAAGCAACAGCACTTGCAATGTCCGTTCTGTTTGCTGTTTCGATGGCAGGATGCGGGAGTTCTGCATCTACCGCAAAGAAAGTAGAAGTAACATCCGTAGAGGATCTGGCAGATCTGAAGATTGGTGTACAGACCGGAACAACAGGTGATTCTCAGGCGAGCGATGCCGTTAATGCAGATTCCTAGATGCAGCGTTACAACAAAGGCGCCGATGCTATTCAGGCACTGAAAAACGGAAAGATTGACTGTGTTGTCATCGATTCCCTGCCGGCAGAAAAATTCGTTGCAGCAAACGATGATCTGAAAATTGTAGAAGGCATTTTTGATACCGAAGAGTACGCGATGTGCTTCAAAAAAGGAAATGAGTTAAGAGACGAATTTAACACCGCATTGGCAGAGCTGAAAGAGGACGGAACTCTTGATGAGATCATGAGCAACTACATCGGTGATGAAGTCGGCCAGCATCCGTATGAGTCCCCGGCAGACGTGGACCGCTCCAACGGAACGCTTACCATGGCAACCAACGCTGAGTTCGAGCCGTGGGAGTACAAAGAGGGAACCGATATTGTTGGTATCGACGCTGATATTTCCCAGGCCATCTGCGATAAGCTTGGTTATGAGCTGAAAATCGAGGATATGGCATTTGAAACTATCCTTGCATCCGTCAACAGCGGAAAAGCAGATTTTGGCGCAGCCGGAATGACTGTTACTCCGGAGCGTGAGGAGAGCGTTGATTTCACCGATACTTATGCAAATGCAACACAGGTTGTTATTGTAAGAAAGTAATCTAATGAGAGAAAAAGAGCGGCTGTCCGCCAGGCAAAATGGTGCAGCCGCTCTTTTTGCAGGAAATGAAACCACAAAGGAGAGATGTATTTTATGGAAAATTTACAGCATCAGTTTAACCGTTACTTTGTAGACAACGGTGCTACAGAGTGGTGGCTGACCGGTCTGAAGACGACGCTGCTTGTCACGGTAATCGCACTGTGCATCGGTGTTGTGCTCGGACTTCTCATCGCACTGATCCGTTCAACACACGAGCAGACCGGTAAATTAAAACTTCTGAATATTGTTGCACGCGTCTATCTGACGATCATCCGCGGAACGCCGTCCATGATTCAGATTCTGTTTTTCTATTCCGTTATTTTTGCAACCGTAAACCTGAACAATATCGTGATCGGCGGAATTGCCTTTGGTATCAACTCCGGTGCGTACGTTGCCGAGATTTTCCGTTCCGGAATCATGTCTGTGGATAAAGGACAGACGGAAGCGGGACGAAGCCTTGGTTTAAACCCGGCACAGACCATGCGTCTGATTATCATTCCGCAGGCGTTTAAAAACGTTCTTCCGGCGCTGATCAACGAGATGATCGTGCTGTTGAAAGAGACTGCCATCATCGGCTATATCGGAACCATCGATATTACAAAAGCAGCAACCCTGGTACAGAGCCGTACATACGATGCACTGGTTCCGCTTCTCTCCGCAGCGATCTTTTATCTGATTCTTGTTATGATTCTGACCTATTTCATGGGCAAACTGGAAAGGAGACTGCGTAAGAGTGACCACTAACGAAAAAGTATTAATTAAAGTTGAAAATCTGCAGAAGAGCTTCGAGGATAATAAAGTTTTAGACGGAATCAGCACAGAGATCCGTCAGGGAGAAGTTGTCGCTGTCATCGGTCCTTCCGGTTCCGGAAAATCGACGTTTCTGCGTTCCTTAAACCGTCTGGAAATTCCAACCGGCGGAAAAATTTATTTCGAGGGTGTTGACATCACAGCACCGGAAACCGACATTGACCATGTGCGTCAGAAGATCGGAATGGTATTCCAGCAGTTCAATCTGTTTCCGCACAAAACCGTTAAGGAAAATATCATGCTCGCTCCGGTGACGTTAAAACTGATGACACCGGAAGAAGCAGAGAAAAAAGCGATGGAGCTCCTGACCCGTGTCGGGCTGCCGGACAAAGCAGATGCCTATCCGGGAAGCCTTTCCGGCGGACAGAAGCAGCGAATCGCCATCGCACGCGCCCTTGCGATGAATCCGGATGTTATGCTGTTTGATGAACCGACTTCCGCACTCGATCCGGAGATGGTAGGAGAGGTTCTGGAAATCATGAAAGAGCTTGCCGAATCGGGCATGACCATGGTTGTTGTCACACATGAGATGGGCTTTGCCAGGGAGGTGGCAACCCGCGTCGTCTTTATCAACGAGGGAAATATTCAGGAGGAGAATACGCCGCAGGAATTCTTCGCAAATCCGCAGCACCCGCGCCTGAGAGAATTTTTATCGAAAGTATTATAAGGAAAAGAAATGAGAAAAACCGATGTTCTGTGAAAATAACACGCACAGAACATCGGTTTTTTGATGTTATAGAAAGAACTTATTTGGAAATCGGGCGGGTAGCTTCTTTCAGCCACTCTTTTTCGTCCCCTTCCAGATAAGGAGAAATCTTCTCATACACTTCTTTGTGGTAATTGTTCAGCAGCTCGACATCTTTCTCTGTCATATACTGCGTATCGATACCGTCGAGGTCGATCGGAACCATGGTGACGAACTCAAAGCGCATGAACTGGCCATACATATTCTTTTCTGCTTTGCGGCAGAGCATCAGGTTCTCAGTACGGATACCGTGACTTCCTTCAATGTAGATACCAGGTTCGTCAGAGGTCAGCATACCTTCCTCGAGAACGGCATTTTCCATGCGCTCCGGAACCATTTTCCAGCGGAAACCGTTTGGACGCTCATGGACATTTAAGAGATAGCCGACGCCGTGGCCGGTTCCGTGATTGAAGTCAAGGCCTCTCTCCCAGAATGCCTGTCTTGCGAGGTAATCGAGATTGATGCCGATGCATCCATGGAGAAATTTTGCGTTTCCAAGACGCAGGGTTCCCATCGCGGTGATGGTGAAATGCTCTTTTTCTTCCTCAGTCAGCGGTCCGACAACAATGGTTCTTGTGATATCGGTTGTTCCTTCATAATACTGTCCGCCGGAATCCACGAGGTACATGCCTTTTGGCTGTAGAACGGAGAAATCTTCCTTCGTTGCCTGATAATGGCACATAGCGGCATTCGGGCCGTAAGCGGAGATGGTTCCGAAGCTCGGCTCAATGTAGCCTTCCTGCTCTTTTCGGAAGGATTCCAGTTTCTCTGCAACGGAAGCTTCGTCCATCGGGATTTTGCCGATGTTTTTCTTTAACCAGTAAACGAAACGGGTTACAGCAACGCCGTCTTTGATGTGGGCTTTGCGGATATTTTCCATCTCAACTGGTGTTTTCAATGCCTTTAAGGAAGAAGCCGGGTTCATCACATTGACAATTGTGTTTTCGCCCATGACGCTCTGGCAGATCGTGTAGTTGACTTTGGCTTTCTCCAGAAGAATCGTTTTTCCTGTGATGCCGGCAGCGAAATCATAGACAGCATCGTATGGATGAATCGAAATACCAAGACCGGCAAGATACTGTTTTACTTCATCATTTAAAGTTGCTTCCTGAATAAACAGATGGCCTTCGGTTTCGGTCAGAATGAGGTAGGAGAGGACAACCGGATTGCACGGAATATCGTTTCCGCGGATGTTCAGCATCCAGGCAATATCGTCGAGTGCGGTCAGGATATGTACCTCGGCACCGTTCTCTTTCATCTTTTCGCGGACTTTTGCAAGACGGTCAGCAGCGGACTCGCCGGTATATTTGGAATCAAGAATCCATACCGGTTCTGCAGAAAGTGCTGGGCGGTCGGACCAGATTTCACCGATCAGGTCACTTCGATAGGAGAGAAAACGCTCCGGAAGTGTCTTTTCCAGTGTCTCACCGAGCATCTCATTGACAACGCGGCCGTCGAAGCCGATGGTCATGCCTTCTTTTGTATTTGCCTGCAGGTATTCCTCTACGGTCGGAACACCTTCCTGGCCCATTTTCATTAAAGTAACGCCGGTTCCGGCAAGCTCTTTGGCTGCCTGTACGAAGTAGCGGCCGTCGGTCCAGAGGCACGCTTCATCCTGGGTAATAACGGCGGTTCCGGCAGAACCGGTAAAGCCTGTGATATACGTTCTTGCTTTAAAGTAAGTTCCTACATATTCAGATTCATGGTAATCGGCGGTCGGAACCAGATAAGCGTCCACGCCGTAGGCTCTCATTTTTTCGCGGAGAGCAGCTAATCTTTCTGGTATCATAATTTTTTCCTCATCTTTCTTTTCGAAAAATACTGCCGGCATTTTTTTCAGGATGCCGACATTTTTATTCTATCACATTTTCCAGATCTGTCAAAGTGATGATTGAGAATTTGTCTCACTGTTTCCGAAATTTTCTAAAATCGTTTCGCATTTGGAGATTTTTCCTATTTTTCAAGAGCTTTTTTGTACCATTTTGGTTAAAAAAGCAGTAAGATAAAAATGAAGTGAAAAGCGTGGTGAAACTACGCGAAAAAGCAGAAACTATGAAGAAAGGGGGACATACTGTAATGCATACAATATGTCTGAAAGACAACTGGACATTAACTGTCCTCGGAAAAAATGTTTACGATATTCCGGAAACTCCAATTGAAACGAAGGTACCGTCTACCGTTTACGGCACCCTTCTGGAGAAAGGCCTGATCCCGGATCCGTTTTATCGTGACAATGAGCTCGATGCACTGAAATTGATGGAGAACGATTTCGCATACGAGACAACGATCGTGATCAGTGAGGAAGACAGAAAAGCGGACCGTCTGTTTTTACACTTCGACGGAATTGATACCATCGCAGATGTTTATCTGAACGGAGAGAAAATCGGCTCCGCAGACAACATGAACCGTGTCTGGGAGTATGATATTACCGATCTTGTTGCAGGTGATGCAGCCGATACCGTATATCAGGTAAAAGTGGTTCTGCATTCCCCGACAAAATTCATCGCAGAAGAAGAAGCAAAATGCCCGGTTGGAGCAGCATCCGATGCAATGCCGGGATTCCCGCATATTCGTAAAGCAGCCTGCATGTACGGCTGGGACTGGGGTCCGCGTCTTCCAGATGCAGGACTGTTCCGTGAGGCTTCTGTTCTCGCAGTAAAAACTGCCCGTCTGGCACAGGTATTTGTAGGACAGGAGCATCATGTAACTGGAAAAACCGTTCATGGAAATGTGGTTGACTTCGTCCGCCTGACCGCAGATGCTGAAATCGAGTGGATGCCGGGTGTAACCGACGGCAAAGCAAAGATCGTAATGACCGTTACTTCCCCGGATGGAAAAACCGTTCTGACCGCAGAAAGCGGCACAATGGATCCGCTGACCAATTCTGCACCGGCAAAGAATCTGACCGGACTTACCTGTGATCTTCGCAGCAATCATGTACAGGCTTCCCTTACCGTAGAAAATCCGGAGCTGTGGTGGCCGAACGGCTATGGTGCACAGGCACTGTATCAGGTAAAGGTGGAGCTCGTTGCAGACGATATCCTGGATACCTGGGAGAAGAAGATGGGTCTTCGTACCATCACCGTAAATACTGACGTGATGGAAGATGAAGTCTTTGATGAGCACATGACCGGCCAGTCACCGGATTACGATGACGGCGACAACATGATCATGACCAGCGGTGAGAAAAAAATCATCATCACCGATAAACCTGCAAAGACCGTAAAGGGCCGTAACTTTGCGTATGAAATCAACGGACTGCAGATCTTCGCGATGGGCGCTGACTACATTCCGGAGGACAATATCTTAACCCGTCAGACGAGAGAGCGTACCGATCTGCTGCTGAAATCCGCACAGGAGGCAAACTTTAACTCCCTGCGTGTATGGGGAGGCGGATACTTCCTCGATGACTTTTTCTATGATGTCTGCGATGAGAGAGGACTCCTCATCTGGCATGACTTCATGTTTGCCTGCGCATCCTACGAGCTGACAGATGACTTCGAAGAGAATATCTCCGCGGAGATCCGTCAGAATATGCGCAGACTCCGTTCCCATGCAAGTATTGCTCTATGGTGCGGAAACAACGAGATGGAAACCCAGTACGAAACGCTGGCATGGCAGAAATCTAAGAAACAGACGTATGATTACATCCATCTGTATGAGTACATCATTCCGAAAATCGTCAAAGAAGAGGATCCGGAGAAATTCTACTGGCCGTCATCCCCGTCTTCAGGCGGAAATTACGAAAACAGCAATGCAGAGAACGTCGGCGATACCCATTACTGGGGTGTATGGCACGGAAGCGAGCCGTTCACCGCTTATCGTTCCCACCATTACCGTTTCCTGTCCGAGTTCGGATTCCAGTCCTTCCCGGCACTGCAGACTGTAAAACGGTTTACCGAAGACGGCGACCGCAACATCTTCTCCCGTGTCATGGAAATGCACCAGAGAAATACGGCTGCCAACGGAAAGATCCTGAACTACATTTCACAGACATACCTGTATCCGAAGAACTTCGACGAGCTTTTGTACTGCTCACAGCTTCTTCAGGCCGATGCGATTCGTTACGGCGTTGAGCATTTCCGCCGCTTCCGCGGTACCTGCATGGGTGCTGTTGTATGGCAGCTGAACGATATCTGGCCGGTAGCATCCTGGGCAAGCGTGGACTACTATGGAAACTGGAAAGCCCTGCAGTACGCAGAGAAGAAGATGTTTGCACCGGTCTTGCTTTCCTGCGAGGAGCACGGAGAGATCGATCAGAAACCGTTTGTCAACACACTGCCGCATCCGATTGATGTCAGTGCAGACCTTCATGTTGCCAATGAGACCGGTGAGCCGATCGTCGGAACCGTAAAATGGTCCCTGTGCCGTCCGGATTCTTCCGTAGTCAAAGAGGGAGCTTTCGAGGTGAATGCACCGGCTTACGGCGGACAGTGGATGCCGCATCTTGATTTCAACGATCAGGATCCGCTGGAAGTTCATCTGACCTATGAGCTGGTTGTTGATGGAAACGTAGTATCTTCCGGATCAACTCTGTTCTGCGCACCGAAGCATTACCATTTTGCAGATCCGAAGCTTTCTGTATCAGTAGACGGCGATACCGTAACCGTAACCGCAGAGAACTTTGCAAAATCTGTCAGCGTAGAGACTGAGAACGGTGTGCTTCGTCTGGACGATAACTTTGTGGATATGGAAGCCGGAACAAAGACCTTCCGCATTCTGCCGACCGCAGACTTTACCGCAGAGGGAACCGGCGTATCGGGCGCATACCGCGTAAGAAGCGTTTATGAGACTGCAGAGAGATAAGGAAAAATTTTAAAGAAATACATAAAAAAGAAAGAGCGTGCAGCAAATGCCTGTGCGTTCTTTCTCTGAAAAAATTCGAAAACAGATGATCGTTACCGTCCAAGCTGGAGTTTTCGTGCCTGCTTCGGCGTGACGCCTTTCAGTTTTTTGTAGCAGCGGATAAAGTAACTGCAGTCCGTATAACCGACCTCCCGCGCGATAAACGAGATGTCGTGGCTGGAAAACAAAAGCATATTTTCGGCTGCATTGATCCGGGTTGCTGTAATGTATTCCTTGCAGGTCATATTGTACCGGCGGTAGAAATTCATGGAAAAGGTGGAGTGCGACATATTGCACATCGCGGCAAGTTTTTCTACGGTCAGCTCCTCAAAGTAGTGGGAATCGATGTATTCGGAAATCAGGTCAAACCCGATTTCATAAGAAGGATGAACGCCGGGAGCCAGAAAGAAATCACCATTTTTCTGCCAGATCCGCGCAAACTTGGTGACGATTTTCCGAAGATCGGCAGTTAATACCATCGAATAACCGAATTCTTTATTCTGATATTCGGAAAGAATATCGGAAAAAAGCGGAAAAAGATTCATTTGGGCCGTCTGTTCCGGAGAAAAGATACAGGGACAGCGGTAGGCGTGAATCCCATGCAGCATGGCGCGCAGATCGATTTCATCCGTTTTGCAGGACGGCAGAAGATTGGGATCGAATTTGATCACATCGTACTGAACTGGAGAAGAACCTCTCGCAAGAGCGATGGAGTGGACGCATTTGGGCGGAAAAAGAATGACAGCGCCCTTCGTGCAGGTGGATACGACATTGTCAAGGGAAACTTCGATTTCGCCTTTGCGGACGTAGAGAAGTTCTACATAATAATGCCAGTGCGCCGGAATCGGCAGGAGATCGCGGGTGCTGTCAAAAAGAAATGCCTCATAGGGAGAAGCAATTGGATCGATGTATTCGTATAAATTGTTCATGCCAGTGATGTAAAAACCTTTCGTCTAAGTTATGCTCTATTATAGCCGCATTTTGCGGTCTTGACAAGACGAGGGGGAATCAATAAAGAAACAGGAAATTCTAAAAGAGAAAGGACAGGATAGAAAAAATACCATGCAGAACACAACAAATGATATGACAAGAGGGAACAGCATGAAACTGATTTTTCAGTTTTTCCTGCCCATTCTGATCGGAAATCTGTTCCAGCAGCTTTACAGCTTCGTGGATTCCATGGTTGTCGGAAAAGGAATCGGAGATACGGCGCTTGCCGCAGTTGGAAATACAAGCTCCGTTCATTTTCTGATTATCGGCTTTGCCGTCGGACTGACGGGTGGCCTTGGCATCTGTATTTCGCATTCTTTTGGTGCAAACGATACAAAAAAGCTGCGGAAAGAGATTGCCATGTCGGTCTATATCTGCCTTGCCATCGGAATTGTGATCACAACGTTCAGCCTGCTTCTGATGCGGCGGCTGTTTATCTTTCTGCAGACGCCGGAGGATATGATGACGGATACTCTCGTGTATTTCGGAACAATCCTGGCCGGAAGCACCATCACGATTTTCAATAACTTTGTGATGACACTGCTCCGCTCGGTCGGAAACAGCAAGGTTCCGCTCGTCTCCATGGTGCTTTCTGCCATTGCCAATATTGTGCTGGATCTTCTCTTTGTGTTTCCGCTTCACATGGGTGTATTTGGAGCAGCACTTGCCACGGTTCTGGCGCAGGCGATTTCCGCGCTGTACTGCTTCAGGCACATCCTCCGTGCACCGGAATTGCTTCCACAGAAGGGGGACTGGAAAGCGGATGGAAAAATTCTTGCCGCGCTGACCGGAAAAGGTCTTCCGGTTGCAGTGATGAATTCTGTTACTGCCATCGGAGGAATGGTGCTTCAGGTCTTTGTCAACCAGATGGGAACCGCCTATGTGGCTGCGTATGCGGCATGCATGAAGGTCTGCGGTCTGTTTGAGCAGCCGGGTGTGACCGTCGGACTGGCGCTTCTGACCTTTACCGGACAGAACTATGGAGCAAAGAAGTATGACAGAATCAAGAGCGGCGTATGGGCCGGTGTGATCCTGTCGATTCTGGTCAATCTGCCGTTTGCGGCGCTGGAAATTTTTGCGCCGAAATTCCTGGCATCTCTGATGCTGAACGATCCGACCGTCATTTCCTACACCTGTATCTTTCTTCCGCTCACCGGAATCGCATTGTTTCCGCTTGGATGGCTTTTCGTATTCCGAAACGCCTGCCAGGGCATGGGAAAAACGGTACTGCCGATGATTTCCGGTGTTGTTGAAGTTGTGATGCGTGTCGGCATCGTTCAGATTGCGGTTCCGCACTTTGCGTTCCGCGGTGTCGCATTCGCTGAGATTTCCGCATGGATTGGCGCGGGAGCGATGCTGATGGTTACGTATCTGGTGTATCAGGTGCGGCTGTCAAAAGGTGTTTCGAAGTAAAAATAAAAATCCCGGATTCTGGATACCTGCCGTAAAAGCAGGAACCGAAAATCCGGGATTTTTGTTTTTGAAAGATTTAGTTGTTTTCCACCGGTGTTCCCATGTAATAGAAACCGCGGCACTCATCCAGATATACATTCTGCAGCGTGCCGATCAGGGAAGCATCACCTTTGAAATGAACGAGCGTATTGTTACTCATACGGCCGGTCACAAGGGACGGATCCTGTTCATTGATGCTCTCGACGAGAACTTCCTGAACTGTGTGGGTATGTCTTGCCGTTACCTCACGGGAGATTTCCTGTACTTCAGCAAGAAGACGGTCGAAACGGTCCTTCACAACATCGACCGGAATCTGATCCTCCATAGCGGCAGCCGGTGTTCCTGTTCTTCTGGAATACTGGAAGGTAAAGGCGCTGTCGTAGCGGACCTTACGTACCACATCCATCGTTTCGAGGAAATCTTCCTCTGTCTCGCCAGGGAAACCGACGATGATATCGGTTGTCAGGGAGACATCCGGTACTTTCGCGCGGATGCGGTCAACAAGGTCAAGATACTGCTCTTTCGTGTAGCGGCGGTTCATCAGCTTTAAGATGCGGCTGCTTCCGGACTGGAGCGGGAGATGAAGATGGAGGCAGACCTTTTCGCAGTCGCGCATCGCATCGATCAGCTCCTCAGAGAGATCCTTCGGGTGGGAGGTCATGAAACGGATGCGTTTCAGCCCTTCGATTTTATTAACCTCGCGCAGAAGCTGGGCAAACGTCATCGGCTCCTCGAGATTCTTTCCGTAAGAGTTGACGTTCTGACCGAGCAGCATGATCTCCACAACGCCGTCTGCAACGAGGCGTTTGATCTCTGCAACGATTTCCTCCGGCTTCCGGCTGCGCTCGCGGCCGCGCACATACGGTACGATACAGTAGCTGCAGAAGTTGTTGCAACCGAACATGATATTGACGCCGGATTTAAACGGATATTTCCGGTCAACCGGAAGATTTTCCACGATCTTGTCGGTATCTTTCCAGATATCGATCACCATGCGGTCCTCGGTCATACAGCGGACAAGGTATTCAGCGAAGCGGTAGATATTGTGGGTTCCGAAAATCAGGTTGACGAAATGATAGCTTTTTTTGAGCTTTTCGACAACGAGCGGCTCCTGCATCATGCATCCGCAGAGGGAGATGATCATGCCCGGATTTTTCTTTTTGTATTTGCCAAGCTGTCCGAGACGGCCGTAGACGCGAAGATTGGCGTTTTCACGGACGGTACAGGTATTGTAAACGACAAAGTCAGCATCCTCGGTCTCCACAATGTGGTAGCCGATGGTTTCCAGGATTCCCTCGAGCTTTTCAGAATCGCGGGCGTTCATCTGGCATCCGAATGTTGTGATACAGGCAGTCAGGAATTCTTTGCCGTTCTTTTTCGCGCGTTCCGGGACGAGCTGCTGTTTTAAGAGCGCCATAAAGTAATACTGGCGCTGCGGTTCTGCTTCCGGAGCCGGGAGTGTGATATCAACGTCCATCAGGTCGATGCCGGAAACCTCTGCATCCGGAATCGTTCTAAGATCTATTTTCATAGTTGCTGTTCCTCTTTTCTGGGTAGTAAAAATCGTGGCAGAATGCCGAGAAAAAAGACCCGTCGCATCGGATCTTATCTGTCTGTTATTTTATCGTATCTGTGGGAAAATAGCAAGAAAAAAAAGGTGCTGCAATCGAAACAGAACATCAAACCGAAAATTTTACGGTTTTTCAAAATTATAACAAAATTTCAGAACCAATTCTTGACAAATGACAAAAATTGCGCTAAAATTACAGCCGTCGTGTAAGATAAATTCTGGGAAGAGAAAAAGTAAATGCGGAAAAAGCGTTTGCAGAGAGCTGTCGGAGAAGGTGCGAGACAGCAGCGTGTCCGGATTGAATATCATCTCGGAGAAGGGAAACCCAAAGAACTGTTTTTATTGTTTCATTAAGATAAAGACAGGATTCCAGTAGGTTTTCACGGGAGTTTCCCGTTACAGAAACCGCGTATGCTTGTGCGTGTATTCGTACTTGTTTCAAAGGAGAGACAAGGGTGGTTTGCGGAAAAAATATGGTCCGTCCCTGGTTATCGTGGGGCGGCTTTTTTTATGCAGAAACACCGGTAATACAGCCTGGCAAGAAACAAATCCTGCTGCCAAACACGCGCAGACAGGAAAAGGGAGGAAACATATGAAAGTGTACAAAAAAATCATGAACGGCGTGGCATTTGTCGAGAAATTGATTCTTGTGCTGTCCACGATCCTGATTGTTGTGCTTACGGTCGGAAATGTCCTGTCCCGTAAGATTCTGCATCAATCCTGGTCATTTACCGAGGAACTCGTTGTTGCGGTATTTGTCCTGATTACACTTCTCGCTGCAGCGCTCGCTGCCCGTGACGGAGAGCTGGTCAATCTTTCTTTACTGCCGGACCGTCTTTCAGAAAAAGCGAGAAGAATTCTGCTGGTGGTCAACACGGCTTTCAGTGTTGCATTTACCGCAGTCCTGTTTAAATACGGCATGGACAAGGTTCTGACCCAGTTAGCCAACGGAAAGAGAACCTTCGTGCTGAACTGGCCGGAATGGATTTTCTGGTCCTTCGTACCGATCGGAGCCGCCTGCATGACGCTCCACATGATCGAGTATCTGATTGATACCTTTGTAAAAGCGAAAGAGGAGGGAGAAGAAAAATGATCAGTGCAATTCTTTTTATTTCATTCTTTATTTTCCTGATCCTTGGTATTCCGATCGGCATCTGCCTCGGTTTATCCTCGATCTGCGCAATTTTATATTCCGGCACATCGCTGACGATCGTTGCCACCAACATGTATTCCGGCATCAGTAAATTCCTGCTGCTTGCCATTCCGTTCTTTGTCCTGTCCGGAAATATCATGGCAAAGGCGGGTATCTCCAAACGGCTGATCCGTTTCGTTGATACATGTGTCGGCCACAAAAAAGGCGGTATCGCCATCGTGTGCGTTATCGTTGCCTGCTTCTTCGGCGCTATTTCCGGTTCCGGTCCGGCAACTGTTGCAGCTCTTGGTATGGTTCTGATTCCTGCCATGATCGAGCGCGGCGGCTTCTCCGCACCGTTTGCCACAGCGCTGATGGCGACATCGAGTTCGATCGCAATCGTCATTCCGCCGAGTATTGCATTCGTTGTTTACGCATCCATCACCGGCGTATCCATTGCAGATATGTTCACCGCAGGTATCGTTCCTGGTATCCTGATGGGTGTTGCTCTTGTAATCGTTGTTCTTCTTGAGGCAAAGAAACACAACATTCAGCCGACGCAGAAGAAGGCAACGGCAAAAGAGAGATGGGATGCATTTAAGGATGCGTTCTGGGGATTCCTGATGCCGGTTATTATTCTTGGCGGTATCTATGGAAGCGTATTCACTCCAACAGAAGCAGCAGCCGTTTCCGTTGTATACGGTCTGTTTGTCGGAATCTTTATCTACAAAGAAATTAAGATCAAAGATCTGTGGGATCTGATGGTAGACTCTGCAAAGACCACCGGCGGTATTATGCTCATCGTAGCAAGTGCTTCCCTGTTTTCCTTTGTCTGCACCAAATTCGGTATTGCGCAGGCAGCTTCCGATCTGCTTGGAAGCGTTGCACATAATCAGTTCACATTCCTGCTGATCGTCAATATCATTTTCCTGATTGCAGGATGCTTTATCGATGCAAACTCCGCCATGTATATCTTTATCCCGATTATGCTTCCGGTCTGCAAAGCCCTTGGCTATGACCTGGTAGCATTCGGTATCGTGGCAACCGTCAACCTGGCCATCGGACAGGTAACTCCACCGGTTGGTGTCAACCTGTTTGTTGCCATTTCCGTAAAACTGAAAAAAGGAATGGAAGTTACCATTCAGCAGATTTCCAAAGCTGTTATGCCAATGATCGCGGCATCGGTAGCGGTTCTGCTTCTGATTACGTATGTTCCGCAGATTTCCACGTTCCTTCCAAAAGCGCTGGCAAAAGACGGAGCTTATACCGGAACCGTAGCAGCGGCAACGAACTCCGACACTCCCGGCAGCGATGGTGCGGATAGCAGCACAAATGGAACTTCCTCCGGCAATGAGGATTACAACGATATTGCCGATTACAGTGACCTTGGATGGGAAGAGCAGACCTGGAACTTTACCTGCTCCACCACTGAGACCAGTACCTGGGCAGAAGGCGGACGTAAGTTCGGCGAGCTCATGGAAAAAGCAACCGGCGGCAAAATTAAAGTCAACGTATATGCCGCAGACCAGCTGACCAACGGAAACCAGTCCGAAGGTATCCAGGCGTTGATGAACGGAGACCCGGTACAGATTTCGATGCACAGCAACCTGATTTACTCTGCATTTGACCCGAGATTTAACGTCGTATCTCTTCCGTTCCTGTTTGATTCCGTAGAAGATGCGGATGCAAAACTGGACGGCGAGGCAGGCGAAAAATTAAAAGCAATCCTCGATGAGTACGGCCTGCACTGCATGGGAATCGCCGAGAACGGTTTCCGTCAGCTGACCAACAGCAAGCAGGAAGTAAAAACCGTCGATGATATGAAGAACCTGAAAATCCGTGTAGCAGGAAGTAACCTGCTGATGGAGTGCTACAAACGCTGGGGCGCCGATGCGACCAACATGAACTGGTCTGAGACCTACACCGCCCTGCAGCAGAAAACCGTAGAAGGCCAGGAGAATCCGCTTCCGGCTATCGATGCAGCCAGCGTACAGGAAGTACAGCCGTACTGCTCCATGTGGAATGCAATTTATGACTGCCTGTTCTTCTGTATTAACGGAGATATCTATAACAACCTGACCCCGGAGCAGCAGAAAGTTGTCGATGAGGCCGGACAGAAAGCCGTCGATTACGAACGTGCCATCAACCGTGCCGGTGACGATGAGATTATGGACCGCTGGCAGAACGAGAACGGTGTCAAGATCACCAAATACGAAGATATGGACATCGACTCCTTCAAACAGGCGGTAGACGGTGTAGATGCGTGGTATCAGAACGAACTGGAAAGCCAGGGCTATGACGATGCCAAAGATCTGATTGAAGCCTTTACAAAGAAAGATACATCTTCTGCAAGCACCTACGATGTAGAAGACAGAAGCGATCTCGACTGGCCGGAGCAGACCTGGAACTTCACCTGCTCCACGACAGAAACCAGTACCTGGGCAGAAGGCGGCCGGAAGTTCGGTGAGCTGATCGAAAAAGCAACCGGCGGCAAGATCAAAGTCAACGTATATGCCGCAGACCAGCTGACCAACGGAAACCAGTCCGAAGGTATCCAGGCACTGATCGATGGAGATCCGGTACAGATTTCCATGCACAGCAACCTGATTTACTCTGCATTTGATCCGAGATTTAACGTCGTGTCCCTTCCCTTCCTGTTTGATTCCGTAGAAGATGCGGATGCCAAACTGGACGGCGAGGCAGGCGAAAAATTAAAAGAGATCCTCGATGAGTACGGCCTGCACTGCATGGGAATCGCCGAGAACGGTTTCCGTCAGCTGACCAACAGCAAGCAGGAAGTAAAAACCGTCGATGACATGAAAAACCTGAAAATCCGTGTGGCAGGAAGCAACCTGCTGATGGAATGCTACAAACGCTGGGGCGCCGATGCCACCAACATGAACTGGTCCGAGACCTATACCGCCCTGCAACAGAAAACCGTAGAAGGCCAGGAAAATCCGCTTCCGGCTATCGATGCGGCAAGCGTACAGGAAGTACAGCCGTACTGCTCGATGTGGAATGCGATTTATGACTGCCTGTTCTTCTGCATCAACGGAGACATTTACAACAGCATGACCCCGGAGCAGCAGGAAGTAATCGATGAGTGCGGTCGTCTGGCAACACAGTACGAGCGTGAAATCAACCGCGCCGGTGATGATGAAATCATGAACCGCTGGCAGAATGAGAATGGTGTAACCATTACCAATTATGAGGATATGGACATCGATTCGTTCAAACAGGCAGTAGACGGCGTGGACGAGTGGTATCAGAAAGAACTGGAAGGCCAGGGATATGATGATGCCAAAGAGCTGATTGATACGTTTACAAAATAATAATAAAAATCCATCCATAACGGGAGGTTTCTGATGAGACTGCTTCCGGGTATGGATGGATTTTTTTATTTGAGTTTTCCAGGAAAACAGGTATACTGGATGGTATCAGAAAATGGGAGATTTGAATCAATGAAACAGAAAAAAGAACGGGAAAAAGAAATCAGCCAATGGCCATGGATTTCCATGCTGCCGTTTGGAATCCTGGCGGGATACTGGGGAAAAAGGGAAGTGCGAATCACGGCAATTTCAGAATATGGCTTTCAGACCCGTCTTGCGACACCGGCCACGGCAGAGCAGAAAAACGCGCCTTGGGAACTGGCATTTTACGATCAGAAAACAGCAGCCTACCAGCGGATTCTTCTTCGTGATGCGACTCTGCTACAGGAAAAAGAAGAGGATTTTGATACGGTTTATACATTTGTGACAGACCAGGAAGACTACCGAAATGCGGTACAGCGCCTTGCCCTGCAATACAGCCAGTATATCCGGTGGAAAATGGAGGACGATGATGCCGCGCTTGCAGAAGAGATGACAGGATATCCTGCGGAGCAGGACGCGTTTCATCTGGAAAACCTGGAAGAGCAGAAGAAGGTATGGTTTTCCGGGATCGGGAAGGAAACATTTACGGCATTGCAAAATGGCTTTGCGGAATCCGGGCAGCCGGTCGAGCTGGCGCTCGAACTGGACCGGCCGGAATGGTATACGGCGTATCTTTCGATGGAAAGTGCGGTGTTTTTTGATGCTTATTTTCGGAAAAACCAGATTCCAGATCCGCCGATTTTTCACCCAGACCGGCTCTATATAGGAAATGCTTTCTGCCCGCATCTGGCACCAACGGAAGAGAAACTGTTCGCACTGATGGATAAAGCCTGCCGGGAGTCGTTTGCAGTTACACTAGTCTTTCCTTTTCTGCTGGAAGAAAATCTGTCGGAAACGCAAGCACGTCTGCAGCATCTTGCCAGATGGTGTGAACAAGAGAACAAAACCATCGAGATTGTCGTAAATGACTGGGGAACGGCCCATCTGGCAGCTCAGTTTCCGGTGTTTTCTCTCTGCCTTGGCGTGCTGCTCAACAAGCGGAAAAAAGATCCGCGGATGACTTATAAGCTGGGGGACCGTACACTGTTTAAACAAAACAGCGTTCATGCGGCATTTTACCGGGAGTATTTAAAAGAAGAATTTCGGATGGAACGGTATGAATGGGAGAGCTGCGGCGATACCGATACCGGGAAGTTCCCGGAAGGGAAAAACAGTCTTCATCTTCCCTTTTATCAGACCAATACCTCGCAGTACTGTCCACTGTATGCGGCATGTACCAAAGGAAGCCGCGGCGCACAGACACCGGTGCGGGAATGCTCGGGCTTTTGTGAAAAGCAGGCGTTTTTATATCCGGAACATCTGCGGATGGTGGGAAGATATAATTCGCTATTTGGGGTGGATTTAGACGTATGGAAGAGAATGGAGGAAATGTTGGAGCTGCGTGGAGTGGATCGGGTGGTGGTGAATTTGTTATAGAAGAAAATAAAAAACAAACAAGACGACTTCTGAACATGAAGATATTGCTCATGGATTTGTGGCTTATCGAAAAACAGTGGCGCAAATTGACTTTGTTCGAAATTGAGATTATACTATAAAAAGATTACCAATTCTTTGGGAATGGATATAGAAAATCAAAAGACTTTTGAACAAGTTTGGCGTTATTGTGAAAGTTTTTTAATTTTACAATTACCACCAACAAGAGGATAAAATGTTCATTCTCCACATGAATGTAATATATGTGAATCCGATAGAACCCTTATGTCTTACCAGGAATAGAATGAAAAGATTGAACTTAGGGCTTAGCTTTAATTACAAGAGACTGCAAATCAATTGGAAGATGTAGCTATTCAGCTTATCTTTTCAATTTACTTCTAAAGAATAATGTTTATATACACGGAGAGAATTTATATGATTCAGGGTGTAGAGCGAAAATCATCAGATGGATATATTACTTATTGCATCATGGATGTTTCTGATGAATTAAAAAATGTAATTCGTGAAAAATTAACATTAATTTGCCATGGACGCGATAAGGCCGACTCTACGCGGCGTATGTATTCTTACAAGAGTACAGTTAAAGAATTTGTTAAGCGATATAAAGAAAACAATGTGCTTCAGGGCAATAATCGAAATAAAGGTATGATCGGAGAGTTGCTTTTTCATATTTTAATGACAGAGGAACAACTCTATTCACCGGTCTCTGCATTTTTTAACCTTGAAGAGAGAAGTTTTAAAAAAGGATTTGACGTTGCATATTATCAAAAAGACACATCTGAATTATGGATAGCAGAAGTGAAATCAGGAGAAAAACAGCCAAGTCAAAAGAATATCTCTGCTACTGCGGTTTCGCTTATTAATACCGCCAAAAATGATTTGAAAACCAGACTGACATCAACGAATGATAGCCTTTGGCTAAATGCAGTAAATCATGCTCGTATTGCGCTTAATGAAGTGTCTGATGAAAAAAAGCGGTTTGCAAAATTCTTGAAGATTATGGAGATGACGCTGCAGCAGGAATATATAATAGTAATGACAAGAATGTGATTCTTGTGGGCGTTGTTTTTCATAACACTGCTGATGCAATCGAAGAGAAAAAAATTCAAGGTAAACACTCACGAATCGCAAAAGAAAAAATATTCAAATCTTGTATCGTTGTTTGCATTCAGCAAAAAGCTTATGACGAAGTATTTCAGTTTTTGTTATCGGAGGCCGAAAATGAAGAATGAACTTACTCTCAGAAAACTAAAAAACACTGCGTTTCCAGCACTGTATCGCTGTTTCATGGTCAATGATACTTTTGCTAACTCTGACAGAGCTAAGATTTTAGCTGTTGCAGCATATTTGATTAATCTTAATGATGATATTTTAAATCGGCTTGGATATCGAGTAATAGTTGAATATTGTAATCAGACCCAAAATTATCATGCATTGTATGACGTTGCCGTAAATCAGGGGTTGTATCCGATTAGTAAGTTTATTGAAGAACATTATGCGTTAGATGGTAATAGAAATTTTTTTACGGAATGGAATGATTGTTTTACGGAACAATTTAAACAAGGAGATGCATATTTTACAGAGGAGCAGAAAACATTAAATACCTTTTTTCAGAATAGTTCCGAAGAATCGATAGCGGTTGTTGCTCCAACTTCATATGGCAAATCTGAGTTGATAATCGAAGCGGTAAAGGAGTATGCAGATAAAAGGATCTGTATTATTACTCCGACTAAAGCTTTGCTTATGCAAACCAAACAACGTATACGCTTATCCGGTGTGATTAGCAAGGCAAAGAAAATAATAGTTCATCCGGAAATGTATAATACAAATGAAGATAGCTGCATAGCGGTTTTGACCCAGGAGAGACTTTTAAGATTGCTTAAAAAGGATGATGCAATAACCTTTGATTGCATTATTGTGGATGAAGCTCATGAGCTGCTAGAAGAAAATACAAGGAGTAATACACTTGCGAGCGTGATTATAGTTGCAACAAAACGTAATCCGTCTATTGTATTAAAGTTTCTGACTCCATTCGTTGCAGATTCCAGTAATTTGCAGCCTAGATATACCACATATGATTTAAAAACGTTTAGGATATCTGAATATATCAAGACAGAAAAGTTCTTCTTTCACGATTTAAAAAAAGGACAAGGATCATATTTGTATGATCAATTCTTCAATGATTTTTATTCACTGGATTGTGGAGTACGTGATAAGGGGTATGAAGAACAAATTGTTCAAAGTTTGGCCGGCAGAAAGAACATTATTTATTTAAACAAGCCTAGAGACATTGAGCGTTTTGCTTTAGCATTAGCAGAATTATTGCCAAACATTAGTGATCCAGAAATTGATAATGCTTGTACACACATAGGTCAATACATGCAACCACAATACAATCTATTGCGTTGCTTAAGAAAAGGTATCATTTATCATCATGGAAGTGTCCCTGATGCAATTAGAATCTATATAGAAAGGCTTTATAAAACGTTACCAACTATAAAGTATGTCGTTACAAGTTCTACTCTTTTATCTGGTATTAATCTACCTGCCGAAAAGATGTTCATTCTTGATGGAAAAAAAGGAAAGGGAAATCTGAGCCTGGAATCATTTCGAAATTTGATTGGTCGAGTATGTAGATTTAGCGAAATTTTCAATCGTGATACTGGAAATTTATGCATGCTTGAACCTGAAATCCATGTTGTATTTGGTTCCTATTTTTCAAAAAATGCAAATGGTATGGAATTTCTAAGAAGGGTCGCTAAAGTGGAAGCGGTGTTAGAAGATTCTGTTCAAAATGTGTTATTGACGAATACAAAAATTGACGATGGTAATGTTGCACATTTAAAAGAAGCGCAAGAATTTATAGAAAATTATGAACCTGGTATAATTAAAGACTATGATAATCGATATACTCAAACTAATATAGGCAAAGCATGTATTTTAAATGGAGTTCGTGAAATAGATGTTTTCACTGAAGAGGGCAAAATGCAGGCGGTTGCTGATACATATATTACAAAGGGAAAAATTAATAATACTGATGATCTCTTGGAGGCAATTGTTAAAATTTTTATTTCTAAAGTATCCGCTACAGCTTCTGGTGCAGACAAATTAAGCAGATTGGAAAGAAGTGAAGCCCAGAAATTTTATTCAATGTTGTTAGAATGGCGAGTTAGCAATAAATCCTACGCTGAAATGATTATGTTGTTTGTGGGATATTGGAGAACTTTGCTTCAAGCAGATAGGAATGCTATTATTTTCGTTGGCCGTTGGGGAGATCTTGATGCATTTGGAAGTCATAATACACCATATACAATGCTGGCTGGTAAAACCAGGTCTCAGATTATTAATCTTGCAATTGTACGAATCAAGGAAGAACAAGATTTTATTGATAATAACATTATTCGATTTGTAGAAATCTTGAATGACCTTGATATGTTGGAGGAGCAGTTTTACAAAAAGATAAAATATGGGACTGCTGATGATGAAATAATATGTATGCTTAAAAATGGATTATCCTTAAGTCTGTCAAAGTTACTGAAGGATAATTATCGTCAATATGTAGATATAAATATTAGTCGTAGTACGGTTATATTTTCAGATGATTTACTTGCAGCTATGGCGAAAAACGAAGAGAATAATATTTTGATATATGAAGTCGAGAATTGTATGTGACGTAAATATTTTTTTGCCTGACATAGGAAAGATCACAAAGGGTATTATGGATGTATATAATCTCTGTCATCATGTGCGTGATCGAACTTTTGACAATATTCTTATCTTCAGGCTTTATGAATTCTGAAAAAACCTTTTAACATGTGTTTTATCCAAGAACTGGAGTAGGATTTATTGCAGGCGCGGGTTCCATCAGACACTAGAAGCAATATCAAAAGAGAACAGAAAAGTATTTTTCTGATTCTGAAACAGATTCAGGCGATTTATAAGTGAAAAACAAATATGCATTCATGAATGTGAGCTGCTTACGGAAGAGGAAGAAGATGTCATTGAAGAAAACATCAATAACCTTTTGAATCTTGGAATTTATTCTCTGCCAACCCTGAAAATCAGTTCAAAAGCGGATGAAGAAGATGTTGCCGAGATTTTTGTCCGTGTAAACTCCGGCGGTCAGAATCTTACGGAAAAAAATTTTATTGAAACTCTGATTGCTGTCTATGATAATGATGTCCATGCGAAGATTAACCGGTTTTGTGCGGAATCAAGAGTACCGGCAAATGGAACCGCGTTTAATCAGATTCTTCAGGTTGACCCTTCTCATCTGATTCGAATGTCTGTTGGCGTAGGATTTCGGAGAGCGCGTTTGCGATATGCGTATCTGCTGCTCCGCGGAAAGAATTTAAAGACCGGTGAAATTACGCAGGATGTGCGTGAAGAGAATCTGAGAATTTTCAAAGAATCTTTAGACATGGTAACCAATCTCAATAACTGGCATGCCTTCATGAATCTTTTTGCTTCTACAGGCTATTTGAAAGGCAGCCTGGTGGCATCATCCAATGCGGTAGTTTTCAGCTATGTTTTATATCTGATCGGAAAATATGAGTATAAAGTATCGTCTGTTGAACTTCAGAAAATTATTCGCAAATGGGTTTTTATGTCTACGATTACTGGATTTTATACGGGATCTACAGAATCAGAGGTTGAAAAACAGTTTGCTGATTTGCGAGATGTCCATCATGCAGATGAATTCGTATCATATCTGAATTCTGTTATCGGCAACCGATTTACGGATGACTACTTTGTTTATTCGCTGCCAGCCGAGTTGAACAGTTCTTCGGCCAATTCACCGGCCTGGTACGGATATATTGCGGCAGTCAATGTACTGGGAACACCTATGCTGTTCAGCACAGCACCTCTGTCACAATACTTTGTATTAGGAGCAAATGGAGACAAAAATTCCGTGGACAAGCATCATATCTTTCCGAAACATTATCTTGAAAAGATCGGGTACGATAATGACCGTGACAGAAACCAGATTGCGAACTTTACATACTTGGACTATACAACAAACATTGATATTTCCGATGAAGCTCCGGCGGAGTATGTCAGCCGGTATCGAGAGAAATTAGGAGAAGAAGGATACCGGCTTGCCTGTGCACAGAATGCGTTACCTGAGAATTTTGAGCAGTTACCGTATCCTGAATTTTTGAAGCAGAGAAGATTATTGATGGCGCAGATCGTCAAAAAGGCATATAGCGAACTTGACAAGTAAGTATCTATAAAATGTCTGAAGAAGTGTTTTCGGTTTAAAAAAGAGAAAACAGTTTTGCACAGCACATGCTTTACATTTTCTATCAAGGAGATCATCACAATATGGAAAACCAAACAATCGCTTATTACAACCAAAACGCAGCTTCTTTCATACAGGGCACTGTTTCTGTAGATTTCCAGACGACGCAGGATAAATTTTTAAACGCTTTGCCGGGAAAGAGAGTGCTGGATTTCGGGTGTGGTTCCGGAAGAGACACGAAGTATTTTCTGGGAAACGGTCTTGCTGTTACGGCGATGGACGGTTCAGAAGAACTGTGCAAATACGCCAGTGCCTATACCGGTATTCCGGTAAAAAACATGATATTTCAGGATTTGGATGAGATGAATCAATATGACGGCATCTGGGCGTGTTCATCGATTCTGCATTTGCCGAAAAAAGAATTAAAAATGGTATTCCATAAGATGGTAACAGCGTTGGACACTAATGGGATTATTTATACCTCCTTTAAATATGGAACGTTTGAAGGCGAAAGAAACGGTCGTTTTTTTACGGATTTCACACCGGATACTTTTTCTGATTTTATCAAGGATGTGGAGCAGATCCGAATAGAAGAAGAGTGGCTTACGGATGATGTAAGACCGGGAAGGGAGAAGGAAAAGTGGCTGAATCTGATATTGAAAAAGACAGGTTTCTAGCAGAACACGCAGATTTTAGATTTCGGGAACAGGTGTGTTATCCAAATGGCGGAATTTCCCGGTTTTATGATAATGGGATAGATATGGTTGTTATTGATGATGATATCTGCGCCCATGAGCCAAAAGAGCCGGTTTTTCCCTATATGCTGATTACGGAGAAGCAGAATGATTATATGCATCGCTTTCAAAGGGTGTTTCGTTTTCTGGGATATGCGCGGGAAAATCTGGATTCATATCTTGCCAAAGATGGAATTGTCCTGGAAGGCGGTTATATACGAAACACAGGAGATCGGAGCGAGCAGGCCGATGCTTCTCCGCTGGAAATTCATTTCGAAGAGAATTTTTCAAGTGTTTATGGAATGAATGCGCTGAGATATCTGACGCGGGAATATGGAATCTGTGATGAAAATGGAAGGAATTATTTTCTCGATTATTTTGTCAGAACAAAGGATCAGAAATATGCGATCGAAGAAAACGGCCTTGATTACCATCATCCGCAAATTATTGGAGAGGAAAAATATCGCAATCAGCTCAAGAAACAAAATACGTGTGCCCTGTGGGGGATCAAGTTATTTCGCTTTTCCAAAGAGGATTGCGAATTTGCCAGTCGGATTGAGGATGATATCAAACAGTATTTTGGAAAAGATTCTTCGAATTTTGTGGATGACGGAATCAAAGTTGAAAGAAAAGTTGAGCTGTATGAACATCAGACTGTCAGCCTGCAGGAGATACAAAAGCGCAGAGATGCGGGTATCAAAGCATTTTTGATTGTGCTGCCTACAGCAGCGGGAAAATCGAAAATTGTGGAAGAGGATTTACGGACATTCGCGGAAGGAAAACAAAAGTTTCGTGGACTGATTCTGGTTCCGGGAGTCAATCTTTTGCTGGACTGGGAAGCAAGAATAAAGGCTTCGCTGCCAGAGTTAAAAGATAAGATTGATATTCGAACGTATGCCTTCGCGGCCAGACATTATACGGACACTACACCAGACTATTACAATTATCTTGTCGTGGATGAAGCACATCATGCGGTTGCGCCAGTGCTGAAAAGAGTTGTGCAATACTATCGGACAGAATTTACGATAGGCCTGACGGCGACGGATCAGCGGCCGGATAAAAGAAAGCTGGAAACGGTGTTTGGATCGTATACGACTTCGTTATCCTTAAAAGAAGCGATGGAAAAGGGAGTGGTCGCGAAAGCGAATGTTTACCGGATTGAAACGAATCTTGATCTTTCCAGTGTAAGGTTTAATGGGCGGGATTATGTCAATGCGGATCTGGAGAAAAGAATCCGGGTCACTTCAAGAAATGAGTTGATTGTCCAGGTACTTTCAGAGTATTTTACGTCTGGCGAAGCGGGCACGAGACAGGGTGTTGTTTTTTGTGTCAATGTTGCGCATGCGAACGAAATGGCAAAGCTCCTTAATAAGGCAAATATTTCAGCGGCCAGCTACACAAGACAGACGAAAAATCAAAGTTCTGTTATGAAAGCGTTTAAAGAAAAGGAAATCCGTTTCCTGTGTGCCTGCAATATGATTTCAGAGGGATGGGATTATCCGGAACTCGGCATTCTGGTGATGGCAAGGCCTACGCTTTCCAAGGTTCTTTATCTGCAGCAGGTCGGAAGGGGACTGCGGAAAACGGACACCAAGAAAAATGTGATTGTGATTGACGTAGTCGATGAGTACGGCGCCATGATCAAGCCCTGCAGTATGCATTCTGTTTTTGCCAATCCTTATTATGTTCCATTTGGCGATATCACAAAAATGGATTATAAACCGGGAGATCTGGTGGTGATTGATGGAATGGAAGAGCGGATTGAGCGGATTACAGAGGTGGATATCCATTCTTTTGAAGAAAAATACGGCGATTATCTGAGCCAGGAGCAGGTTGCCAGGGAATATTTTGTGAATACGGGAACCATCACAAGCTGGATCAGAGCCGGAAAATTAACGCCAGAAGTGCAGTACAAATTCGGAAGTAAAACATTATATTTATTCAGTCCGGATGAAGTGGAAAAATATCGGAAGCAGCTTGGAATTAAGGAACACAACGATGCGACCATCAAAGAAGATTTTTTTGCGTTCCTGGAAGAAAGAGATTATTCACTTTCTTATAAAATGCCGTTTCTGCTGGCTTTTATCCGTCATGTGGATTCTATTGGAGATGCAAAAATAGAGGAGATTCTGGAGGACTATATTGCTTTTTACCAGGACAGAATAACCCGGGGACTTCCAGTAGACCGGAGTACATGCCCGTATAATGAAACGATGCTGCAGGATAAGAAAGCAATGCAGAGAAGTATGCTGACCAATCCGTTTGAGAAATTTGAGAGAAAACGGTTCTTGTATTATTCGAAGGATCTGAGTGTAATCTCGATGAATCATGCGCTGTACAGCCAGATGGAAGCAGGGGACTGGGAGCGGGTGAGAAGGCAGATGGAGGAAGATCTGGCGGAGTATTATGCGAAAGTGGAAGGAGCTGTGCTGGTGAAGAGATAGCAGAAAGAATTTCTTCCCCAGAGATTTGATTTGGAAAGGTGCGTGTAAATATAGCAGGATACAAGAGATTACCGGTGGAATTTGAAGATTTTCAGGAAGTTTGAAAATCTGGATTTTACTATGTGGATAAAGCAAAGCTGATTGAACAGCTTTTTGAAAGTAAACGGTAAATTCCGAGTACCTTTTTATCCCACTACATTTATGCCATAATCATACTGACCAAATTAACATAGTCCAAAAAGTTCAGTACTCAACTTTTTAGACTGACTATAATTAAGGGAGGGATGGTATGGCTACGCAAACCAGTCTTATAGCGCAGCAGGGCAGGATCCGGCAGTGGGCAGAACAAATTCGTGCCTGTCAGAACCGTCCGGCGGGCATGGAACCTGTCGTCCGCATTCAAAACACAAAAGGGCTGTCAGCGGAAATATTTCCCGGTGCATCACCAGAGATCATCCGTCAGCTTGTCGAGATATTCCATCATGCTGAATGATGCAGATGCTTCCGGTTTTAAAAAAGTTTATCTGGCGATGGGATTTACGGATCTCCGGCGTGGGATTGATGGTTGACATATGCACCAATGCAATAGTGCATGCTTTCCAAAGATTCAGAGCACCCTTTTCCGGCAACAAAAATAAAGCTGCTGTTTCACGAATCTTTGTTCGTTAAAACAGCAGCCCCTTAATATGTTGAATGAAATAGGTGGGGTGACATTTCCACATCTCCAACTAGGGTGACGGCTGCCCGTTCCGTCCTCTGATTTCATTCAATATATTCTATGCTCTTACAATGTAATTATACAATAGCTTATTTATTTGTCAAGTTTTTTTAAAGTTCCCTTGGCAATAAAATTTTTAACTCGTTTGGGATTCAATTATTTTACTGTAAGAAAGTCCTCCACACAGAATCTTTCTGCTGCGGAGGACTTTCCTTAACACGTTTTCATCATCTGTTCGTTTATTCTACATCTACCGGCGAATCATACAATTCCATAACATTGTAGATCTGTTCTGCTGCTGTTGTACGCAGTTTCTGCTGTGTGCTCTGGTTTGCGCATTTTTCGTATTCACGCATGAAGGCAGTTGCTGCGGTGTCAACATCTTCGGCATTTTTCAGTCTGTCCAACAGATTCGGATTGTAGTCGGAAAGGTAGGCCATCAGACTGTCGAGCTGGCCGGACAGGCTTCCAAGGCTCTTTCCAAGATCAATGGTATATCGGCACAGATACTCTTTGATCGTTGGATCTGTAAAACCACAGAGACCATATCCATATCTTCCGCCACTGTAAAGGCCAAAACGGGAACTTCGGATCACTTCGTCACGGGAAATGATTCCGGCATCAACAAGGTTCGTGTACTGCTCTCCGCTCAGGCTTGTGCGGCTGGTAGAGCCATACTCAAGCAGTGTCGGATTGAGGTCTGTGGATGCCTCGTTTGCAATATTTCCCATAATACCGGCGGCTCCTTCTTTTGTAAATCCGTGCATCAGGAAGTAATTCCAGATCTTTTCTGCGTTCGTTCCACCGATTTCATCGTCGACTGCAAAACGACGGATCGTCAGAATCGTGTCACAGTCCACCGGGCGGTCGCAGGTGATACCGGCGTTTTCGTTCAGCGCTTCTACAATTTTTCCTTCTCCGTCATACAGCGCCACATGGCCATTATAGCAAATAACATCGCCTGCGCGTGCCTCATCCAGGCTTGCAACCTCCGTTCCAAGGCTGCGCCATCCGCCGGAGATCGTATATTCACCGTCGTACGCACCGCAACGGGTCAGAATCTGCCATACAAAATGAGAGCAGTCAATACCGTCCGTCAGGGAGTTTCCACCCCAGACGTATGGTCTGCCAACGAACTGTTTTGCAAATGTGATAATACCGTTTCCGGTTGAGGTTTTTACTTCATAAACCGTTTCTTTTTTATAGGGAAAGGCTTCATTTTCAGACGGATCGATCACCTGATCCGCCAGTTTCATCTGATCCTCTCCGGTGCCGGTTACATATTCCAGCGCCTCTTTTCCCTGCTGCAGATAATCCGTACGGACAAAGCCGCGGACGTCGCCCGATTCAATATAAACCCACTCCTGATCCGCATCGGCGATCACAAAGCAGAGTGCCTTTGCCGGAAGTGTTCCCACGATCCGTGCGCTGGTGGAACCGCTTTCGCGGACGTTTAATCTGGTATCGACCTTTGCGTAGGCGTACGCTTTGTCGACCTGTGCGAAACCTGCGCGGAGATCTTTTTTCATGGAACTGATATATTTTCCGTAATCAATCGTCTGAATCCAGTCATCCGCCTGTGTCTCATCATTTTTCGGTGTTTCTGTCGGTGCTGGTGCAGGCGTCTCGGTTGGCACCGGTGTTTCTGTTGGTTCCGGGGTTTCGGACGGGGCTGGAGTCGGCGTTTCACTTGGGGATGGCGTTACCGACGGTTCTGGAGTTTCGCCTGGAGTTGGTTCCGGGGTTTCACTTGGAGATGGCTCCGGCATCTCGCCTGGATTCGGGTCTTCCGGTGTCTCCGTTGGAGTCGGATCCTCTGTCGGTTCTGGCGTTTCCGGTACTTCTGGCTCCTCTGTGGAAGCGGCATTTTCATCCTGAGATGGTACGGACGGTTCTTCTGCTGGTGTCTCGGTTTCCTGTGTTTCTACAGCCGGAACAACGGCTTCTTCTGTGTTTCCGTTTTCCGTTTCACTTTGCGTGGCCGGTGCATCCGCCTGATCTTTCTGCGTTTCCTGCACCGTTTTCGCTGTCTCCTCTGCATGCGCCGGTGCAGCCGAACCGAGAAGCATTCCGGCTGCCACGCCGAACGCTGTTACCGTTGTGCCAAATTTTTTCTTTGAAATCATATATGTTTTGCTCTCCTCTCTGCTGTTTGTCGATTTCTGCCTGCCATTTTCTGCTTTTGAGGCCGTTCGGATGAAATCACAAAAATGTATCGTTCCTGTAAAGTCTGGCCTCTTTTTTTTGAAGATAAACCAAAAATGATATCATTCGTTTTCATTGTGCAAAAAATTTCACGTATTTTCTATATTGTATCACAGACAACAGCAGATGCAAAGAAACAGATCACATATTGAGGAATTTTTCTGTTTAACGCGTGAAATTGAGAGAGATTCTCTGTAAATTCTCAGGAACCGGACGGAATGCGGATCAGAAGCCGTTTTCCATTCTGCTCTGATACCGTCAGAACCGGAATATGTTTCTTGCGGAGTTGGTGCATGACCGGATAGGCCGCAAAGAGATCACCGCTGACACAGACAGCCTCCGGCTTTTCTTTTAACAAGTCCGACAGGTATTCCCGCAGGCGTATCTTCCATTCTGCTTTTTCAAGTGATGACACGGCATAACTGCCACAGATGTTCAGTTCCGGGGCCTCCGTCAGCGGTTTATGAAGAATAACTGCATGCTCCATGCCCGGCATCTGCCGCAAAAGCGCGTCATCCGCATCGATCGCATCGGTACCGATGTGGATCAGAACCGGTGCTTTTGGCATTCCCGCAAGGCTGATGCGACAGGCAGCGACGGCATCGTCAAGCGTTTCTGCGGTGAGAAGAAATCCTCCTTTGTGGCAGAAAGACACATCGGAAAGCCCCGTCGCTTCCTGCAGTGCTTCTTTTTCCAGGCCAAGCCATGTTTCCGGAAAATCATACTTGTAATTGGATGAATTTTCTTTTCGAACCGGCTGCACACAGTAACCGCCGCGGTTCGATGGGAATATCAGAAATGCAATTTCAGTCGCGGAAAGCTGTTTCTGACATGGAAAAAATTCCGACAGAATCAGAATCTTTTCATCCATTGTTCCTGCCTTTTTCTCCGCTGCGATCCGCTTCCTGTGTTCGGCAAGAAGAGCTGCAAACTGCTGCTCCGCCCGCTCATCCGCACGAAAACGCTCCCATTTATGTTCCAAAATCCGTCCGGCCACTGCCACCGCTTCCAGGAAAGCAGCATCGCTTCCGCTGTTATCATCCCATACCGGATTGAACATGCCGATCATACTGGCGAGTTCATTCTTTTCTCCTGTATTATCATTGAGATCGAGCGGCTGTACAAACTTCTCGTCAAACCGCGCGGCCATCTCCGGACTTAAAATTTCTGTGCCAAGTGCCTCCCATAAAAGGCCAAACGCCGCGTACGGAACCTGGTTTTCCCGGATCCGGCTGTCTTTCTGGTGATGGTCGTATTCTCCTCTTCCAATATCAAAAACAATCCCGTCAAAATCCTCCGGCACACGATTTCCGCGCTGGATGGTAAGCCGCGGATTAAAATGCAGAAGCAGTGCCGCAGAGAACACATCATCCGCATGAAATTTTCCGCCGTGCGTAAAAGCAGCGGCATGTTCTTTTTGTATCTGTTCTAATAATGTCATAAAAGTCCAACTTCCTTTTTCTTAAGATCTGCTCTATTTTACTCTATCTGGCGGCTGTTTCGCAACGGTTCTATGTAAAGAAAAGCTTAAAAACTTCCTGGCGCATATTTATTAAAAATCATTTCCGTAGTCTGCACACTTATCTACGAAAATTCTTTTGTGGGTATTTGGAAAATCAAAATGAGCGGCTCCTTTTCCAAGGTTCCGCTCATTTTGATTTTTCTTCCTTTCATACCTGAATCCGGTCTGCAGCTACATCACACATTGCAATCCGTTTTCCATCCATGCCAAGGATCAATCCACCGTTTATTCTCTGGATGACCTGTACGGTGCTGCCTTCTTTGATTTTACGGCTTCGGAGGAAATCCAGAACATCAGGGATTCCAAACATCCATTTGATGGTACAGATATCACCGGTTTTTTTCTTTGAAAGTGCCTGCATGGTATCCCTCCTTTTTACTTTTTCTATATTGTATTCCCTGAGGAAATATTTAGTCAATAAGAACAATTGGGATACGCTTCTAACTAAAGTTTGTGTGCAAAGCGCTAGAGTGTGTTTGAAAAAGGCTTTTCGTAGTCTGCATGTTCCACTTTGCGGTAGATTTTGTCTGAATGAAGGAGGCGTAGCGGGCTACGGCGACTGAATGAGGGCAAAGTCTACCGCAAAGTGGGGCGTGCAGGCTGCGGAAATGGTTTTTCAAACACACTCTAGTTTTTCAATCAGAGAAAGAGTTTGATGCACGCGATCGCAATCGAAGCCACAGCCACGATCCGTTTCAGCAGCGTCTGGTTGATTTTCGTTGCATTTTTGCTTCCGGCAAAGACACCGATGCCATGTGCGACCAGGAGCACCGGCAAGCGCGCCGACAAAACTTCCGGCCGAAAGCACACCTGCCGTTTTCAGGTCAAGGTTCCCGCTCTTATAATAATTTACCGATCCCAGAATGCCTGAAATCAGAAATGCTGCAAAGCTAATTTCCCTGAAAAAAGGAAAAATCGCCATGACACTGGAGCAGTATCATCTGGCGCAGAAGACGATTCATCATTATGTTAATTATTAAAGCGTGCTGGGAAAACATTTCTCATTACGTTCTCCACTATTTCTTTAGATTAAGAAAGACCCTGCATACGCAGAGCCTTTCTTACATTTTCTTTCGAGGACTAACCCTTGATACAAAAATATGTCAATCCCAAATGCATTACTTCAGAAAGAGTTGACATATTTTATCTGGCATAGCACATGTGACTGCATCCATTTGGAAAAAGCTCTGCTTTCATCGCTCGGATATATTCTTCTTCCGTAGAAGAATCCTCCAGAATCTCCAGCGTGCGGCGCAGATTTCGGATATCACGCTCCATAAAATCGGTATAATTTCCCCGGCCTACCAGCTTCAGATGAGTGATTCCGGTATCGGAAAGCTGTTTTAATGTACACAGGCCGCAGCCGGTTGCGCCGCAGAGGTAACCATCTTCCGATACAGGATTCGTCAGTTCTGATGCAGAATCCCATTCGGATATAGAAATATTTTCTCCCGGATGATTTTTTTCTTGTTTTTCTAATTTAGATTCTGAAAGCGACATCGGTTTCTTCCAGTAAGGAACCCGGCAAAGATATCCCATTTCATCGCAGTGCAGGGAATTGCAGAAAGCACCACTGAACTGGCACAGTTCATTCAAAGCAAATGCCTCGAACTCCGTTGGATAAGTCCATTCTTTTCGAGCGGCTTCTTTCTGCGCAGTTATATGCCGAATCACTGCACGCATTTCCGAGATCGTATTTTTGCGCTGGAAAATGATCCTCTTCGGGTATTCTTTCGCAAAAACCTCTGTCATCGCAGAATTCACCGTTCCCAAATCCCCGCTCAGATGCACCTCACAGTCGATCTTTTCTTTTCGCAGGTACACAAGCAGCGCGGGATCCGCAAGAATATAACTGTCAAACCCTATGCTGCGGCACTGTTGGATGATCTGCGTAATTTCTTCATACTGTTCCGGCCGGTAATACAGCGAATTGAACGCCAGATGCACTGGCTTCTGGTATTTCTGCACCATATTGGCCAGAATTTCCAGTTCACTGAACGATCCAATTTGTACGTTATAGTTTAAAACCTCTCTCCGATTCAGCGGCAGAACCGTTCCGTATTTTTCTGACCAGGAAAACGGAACGTAACCGCAAAACAGCTCGTCTGCACCGGCGCGGACGTAACGGGGATAGTCATCAATGGAGCCGAGGCCTGATGTGATTTTCATAAGTTAAATCCTTTCGCTTGCGCCTCATTCAAATTCAATCTCTTCCTCCGCCTTAGCATACAAATCCAGCTGATTTTCAATATCAAGTCTCTGAACCAGCCAACCTCTTGCAAGACACATCTTCACAAAATCGTCTATACGATTTACTCCATTCATCTCTTTTAACGTTACAACCACACCAAACGGAAGAGAATCTTTTCTTTTCTGCAAGCGTTCTTTCGTATTAATCTTAAGTCCCCATAACCCAGAATCATAAGCCTTTCGGGGAACCCTTTTTTCTTTTATTTTTTCACTGATATGTTTCACATTATCCCATTTGCGATACATTTTTCTTGCATCTTCTTCGTACAAAGTAATCTGTTTCTCTTCAGACTGTCGATTGTCATCAATTGCTTTAATCATGGTTGACCCTCTTTTGGCAACAACTCTGCCAAAATGAATATCCATTTCTGTACTCGTATAGTCAACACCCTGTTTACGATCGCACTGTGGAAAATATGCCAGGGTAGCTCTTGCATAAAACGGGTGCGCATGATCTACAACAGGCACTGGCAGATTATAAGTATAAGTTTCATATTCCTCCGATGCCCCTGTCATAATGAAACGTATTTCATCATCCGGTGTTTTTAAAACCTCATTAATATGCTTTGGCACAACACCATATCCGATTCTATGTGAAATATCATCTCTTCGATTCCATCCGGCAGCTGCATCAATCAGCAATGCTTTCGCCACTTCCCGGCTTAATCCCATAATATGAATCAAATATGCCAGTTTACGTGAAATCCATGGCGCTGCAAATGAAGTTCCCGCTACGTATGCTGCTCCCATATCGTCTTTGCATACCACCATTTTATCTGTATAGACCGTTCCATCACCACCATAATAACTGACATCCGGTTTATGAAAAAACGACAGAACAGGTCCAATCCTGGTATAAGAAGCAGAGTTTCCTGCAAAATCCACAGCATTAACCACCATAGAATTCAGGGAATCTGCCGGAGATCCAATTCTCATATTCTTTTTGGTAACTCCTGCCGGAATATTTGTACCTGCTACCACAAAAATAACGTCATATTCACTCTGAATACGATCCAGCTCTGCAGCCTCCGGCGAAATAAAATTTGGTTTGATTTCAAGTTTTGATCCCAGCGATAAATTCCAGACTTTAATATCTCGATTAGACGCAACAATATTTCGGATCATTTTCAGAACAGTAAAAGAACTAAATCCGTTATTTGTTGCCACGCCAAAATGTCTTACACGAAATCTGCCGCAGCCATCCGCAAGCTCCGGGTTTCCCTGTGGACCATCTACGATAATATAGCTGACAGCTGTTCCGTGTTCATAATCTTTCCTGGACAGAGGAATATTAGGATCCAAAAGATTTTTATATTCAACCCACTCGTGAAAATACACCTTTTCATTGAACTGTGTATCTATCACACCTATGACCGGTTCGTTCTGTGGATGTGGGATTAATAATCCGGCCTCCTCTTCCATATCCTCATACGCATCTAACACATCGTCTCTTGAAATCTCAGAGAAGTCTGTAACTCCCATAGCGATCAGATACGACGCATTGTTATATAGCAATTTAACTTCGTCTGGATTCAGTCTTAAAGTAGTTCCGTCTATGATGCGATCATCTACAATATCAATTCCGAATTTTGAAAGAAGTCTTTTTGTATCCACCCCTGTCTGATAGATGGTAATGATTGCTTCTTCTGTTATTTCCTCCGTTGCTCTGTCGATATCAAATCGTTCCACATAAAAGCCGTCAACCACGGTTTTCAGAAAACTGGTTTTGGGTACTTCATTAAAATGATATTTTTCACCTAATTCTTCTATTACTTCACTAGGAACAGAACCTTTATAATACTGTTCTATGATAGACGCTGTCTTTTTTAAAACATCAATAGATTTTTCAATTGCCTGCAAGGAAACAAAATGCGTAAAAACATGTTTTTGCACTTCATTTCCTTTTTGATCTGGCTCCCAGACAAATTTGGCTCCTCGAATCGATTCTGTCGGTGATTTTCCATTTTCTGACAGTAGAATTTTCAACCGGTTGCTTTTGGCAACAATATGCTTATAATGTACACTTACCAGGGCACCACGAATATCCTTGTTTTCCGTCCAATATACAAGTATTCTTTCCAGCTGCTTTTCCAACTCACGTAAATGTGATGCAGAAACACTTTTCCCTTTTGGAAGCTTAGGTGATCCCGGTCTGGAACGATTTGATCTTTGTTCGAATCTTCCTTTTAACTGTAAAATACTATTCATCCCTTACACCTTCTTTTAAATCACGAGCCACGCTGCTTTTGGAACGTCCAACCAATATTTCCATTTCTCTCACTGTGAATTTCTGACTCTGCAGTTTTTTCAGATCGTCTGGTTTTTCATTACATACTGCATAGTATAACCGTCTAAAATAATCCATGCCGTCTTTCGGATTACTAAAGGCAACCGACGTCCTGATCAAATTTTTCAGTTCGCCTGGATATGGTAATTTGGACATCAATTTCATAATTTTCCGAAACAGGCGAATATCTCTATTTGCAAGTTTCAGCTTATCCAGATAACGATCCAGCATCTGCTCAGCAATAGAAAGAAGATCTTCCTGCGAATAACGGTTAAAATCAATCACAGAATCAAACCTTCTTATCAATGCCCTGTCAAAATACTGGTAAAGATTTGTTGTTGCAATCAAAACAACATCTTCATTCATTCGGTCAAACTCTTTTAACATTGTTGATGTAGCCCGCCCCATTTCTCTTAAATCGTTTTGGTTCGTGCGATCCAATGCCAATGCATCGATTTCGTCAAATAGAACAATCACCTTATCCGGTTGAGCAAATTGGTTGATTTCTTTAAATAACATAGACAGATTCTTCTGTGTCTGACCAAGCTTACTATCTATAACAGAAGAAAAATCCACCATAAAAATCTCTCTGTTTAAGATTCTTGCCAATTGTTTTACTGCTTCCGTTTTTCCTGTTCCAGGCGCTCCCTGAAAAAGGAACTTATTAATTCCAATGTGATGCTCAATTGCATTAACTATCCCTATTAAATCACCTGTAATTTCATCCGGAAGTAATAACATATCCGTATTCGCTTCTATTTTTTCAAAAAAAGGAGAAACATTCTCTGATACCTGCGGCACAAACGTATTAGCATTTGATAATAATGACATAATATACTCAGCCAGTTGATAATCGCCGGATGCATCAAAATCCTTTGCTATTTCATAAGCTTCACTGCGAAAACCAACATCATTTTTTTCGGTATAATACTTAATTAAACTTATAACACTTTTCTTCTTCATACTATGCACCCCATTTTTATTCGCTGTCCTTTTTATATCACGTTGGGACAATTTTGTCAATATTGGGACAGTTTATCTTTGGCAGCAAAAAAAGCAGCCCATATAGACTGCTTTTTGTTTATAGATTTTTAACCACCACTTTACACCGTTTCCTGCAGAATGCAATTTAAGAAATGGGTTTTCAATGGGTAGTGCTCATGCCTGAGAGAATTTGCTCATTTTTTTATTTCTATGATGCCATAAAAATGTTGAATGCAAGAAAAAGCGGAAAACAACTGATATGTGAAATAAGTCAGATCTTCCTTATTCCGCAGTAAGTATAACATCAAAAAGAGGTGTTTCGAAAAGCATGAGAAAGAAAATCGGCGTTTTTTCAGCGCGAATCATAGAAATACTTGAATTGGACATTCCAGCCGGAACACCTATTTATATAACAGATTCCAATATAGAACATATGAAAACTTTTCATTCTGATGATTTCGCACAATACGGCAGCGAATTAAATAACATCATTGCCAATCCTGATTATGTTGGAAAAAACGCTAAAGATGATTCTATAGAATTCACAAAAGAATACTACATAAATGGAGAATACGTAAAAGTAGCTGTCAGAATATCCACTCATAATATTTATTACGCGCGTTCAATGTACGTATTGAAAACTGCGCGTCGCATTCTCGTTACTTCAGTGATGAGTTAGACGCGCAAAA
>ERZ779843.600-NODE-600-length-52747-cov-11.702839_pt1 | contig 52747 bp, 39 predicted proteins | sample MGYA00511560_ERZ779843 | MGnify/ENA primary metagenome ERZ779843 (study PRJEB29588, sample SAMEA2158062) | human gut metagenome | biome: human gut; feature: human-associated habitat; material: faeces | place: Denmark | collected 2008/2010 ... | reverse complement strand
GCCTCTTGAACCCCATTCAAGCGCGCTACCAAACTGCGCTACACCCGGTCAACCGGGCTGTCTCGAATCAGCTTGATTATTATAACTGACTGCACCGAGAATGTCAATAGAAATGTACGAATTTTATAAATATATTTTGCTTTATGACTGATAAAGGAAGGAAAGAAGTGATAAATCATGCCGAATAGCCTGGAATTGAACGTCTCCCCTGCGCAGCTGCACACCTTCGCCAACCATCCGTTCCATGTCCGCAAGGATATGGAGATGAACGAACTGGTGGACAGCATCCGGGAAAGCGGTGTTATTGTTCCGCTGATCGTGCGCAGCAGACCCGAGGGCGGCTATGAGATTATCAGCGGACACCGCAGATGTGAGGCCTGCCGGGAGCTGGGCATTGAGAAGGTGCCGGTCCGCGTGCAGGAGCTGACGGATGATGAAGCTACCATTTTAATGGTGAACAGCAATATCCAGCGGGAGCATGTGCTGCCGAGTGAGAAGGCGTTTGCGTATAAAATGAAGATGGATGCCATGAAGCATCAGGGACGGGCAACTTCGGGACAAGTTGTCCCGAAGTTAGATGACCGTCGAACAGGTTCTCAAATTGGTTTGTCATCCGGCGAAAGCTATAAGACGGTGCAACGTTATATTCGACTAACGCATCTCATTTCCCCCATCCTGCAAATGGTCGACGAATCCCGCATGGCGTTCAATCCCGCGGTAGAGATCTCCTACATGACGCCCGAGCATCAGCGCTGGCTGCAAGCGGAGATGGAGCTTTGCGAGGCCACTCCCTCTCTGGTGCAGTCCCGCCGCCTCAAGGAGATGAGCCAAAGCGGCACACTGACGGAGCACTACCTGCATACCCTGCTCACCGAACAGAAACCTAATCAACGACAGAAATTTTTCTTGAATCAATCTGACGTACAGAGGTTCTTTCCTCCCGGCTATACGCCCGAGCAGATGCAGAACACGATATTCTCCCTGCTGAAAACCTGGGGCCATGCCCACGAGCATACCCAGAGCCAGCAGGAGCTGGAACGGTAAAATGCCACACACAACCTTATTTATAAGGCCCGGTTAGGATGCCAAAAGCACGGTATTCTGTCAGGCTTATTCGAGTGCGCGCTTTTTGGAGAAGCAACCATGCAATTTGACTACTTTTACGGCAGTCAGGCCGAGCAGTTCTCGTTCTATCGCATCCCCAAGGTGCTGTTCACCGACCCGCAGTTCAAGCCCCTGTCCACCGACGCCAAGGTCCTGTACGGTATCCTGCTGGACCGCATGAGCCTGTCGGTCAAGAATCACTGGCTGGATGAACAGAGCCGGGTCTACATCATCTTCACCACCGAGGAAATCATGGAGGCCCTGAGCTGTGCCAACCAGAAGGCCTGCCGCCTGATGCTCGAGCTGGAAAAGGATGCAGGTCTGATTGAGCGCAAGCGCCAGGGGCTGGGAAAGCCCAGCTTGATTTATGTGAAAAACTTTGCTGTTTCGTCATAAATCAAGAAATGTGAAAATCACATTTCTTGAAGTGTGATTTTCACACTTCTGGAGATGTGATTATCACACGCAAATAAGACTGATAGTAATTAGACTGATTATAACGATACAGAAAACAGATTGAAAAACAGAATACGGGGTGTAGAGTATGGCCGGGGTTACGGAAGAAGAAATCGCACGGGCGAAGGAGCTGGACCTGCTGACCTACTTCAAACTCGTTGAGCCAGGCAACCTGAAGCTCGTGGGCAAGGAATACCGCCACAAGGTACACAGCTCGCTGACCATCAGCAAAGACAGCCTTTGGTGCTGGCACTGCATCGGCCTGCGCGGGCGCACGGCGCTGAAGTATCTGATCGACGTCGAGAAGGTGCCCTATGTGGAGGCTGTGCGGGAGATCAACCGCATCCAAGGCGGCGTCGTTCATTCTTCCCAACCTGTAAGCCTGCCACAGCCACGCGCTGAACCGCAAGCACCGCGAGATTTCAAGCTGCCCGAGCCGGACACAAACAGTTATGCAGCTATGGCGTATCTGCGCGGGCGCTGTATCCACCCCAATGTACTGGCGTTCTGCCGCAAGGAGGGCATTTTGTACCAGACGAGCTTCAAAAATCACCCGAACTGCGTATTTGTCGGGCGCGACGGTGAGGGTGTTGCGAAAGGGGGCAGCTTACGTGGCTGTACGCAGTTGCAATTCCGGCGTGATATTCCCGGAAGCAAGAAGATTTACCCGTTCTACATACAGGCCAGCACTAAGGCCGACACGGTTGAGGTCTACGAAGCGCCCATTGATGCCATGTCCGGCGCGTCTCTAAAGCTCATGCAGCACACCGGGCCGTGGCGAAGCGTCCACTATCTGGCGCTGGCCGGCACAGACTATGCCGCGCTGGATGCGTTTTTGAAGTATTTCCCGGCAGTCCGCAAAATCGTTCTCTGCCTGGACAATGACAACGCAGGACGGACCCGAACGCAGGACATTATTGCGAACCTTGCGGGCAGTGGCAAAGCCGTGGAGGACCGCCCGCCGCCGGTGGGCAAGGATTACAACGACACGCTGGTGCAATACATGCAGGAATACCGCGCGCACTGCATCAGCATGGATGATATTTTGGAGGAAACAAGATGAAAACAATCGCAATCGCAAACCAGAAGGGCGGCACGGGGAAAACGACCACAACGTATAACCTCGGCATTGCCCTGACCCAGCAGGGCTACCGCGTCCTGATGGTGGACTTTGACCCGCAGGGCAATCTTTCCTGCTACTGCGGTATCCCACCAGAAAAGGACCTTGACCAAACCATTACGGAGCTGCTGATGAAGACCTCCTGCGAAAAGCCGATAGGAAATCGGGAGTGTATCTACCAGACCGGACGCAAGGAGGCTGCCGCACGGGTGGATTTTATCCCGTCCAATCTGCGGCTGGCGGGCTTTGAGCTGGCCATGGGCACGATGATGTGCCGTGAGGTGCTTCTGAAATCCTGCCTGGAGCAGTACAACAATCAGTACGACTACTGTTTGATCGACTGTTCCCCCTCTGTTGGCCTGCTGCTGACCAATGCGCTGGCCGCCGCCAATGAAATTATTATCCCGATGCAGGCGCAGCCATTCTCCGTTGTGGGCATGTCGCAGCTGACGTCCTCTATTGCGAATGTGCAGCGTAAAATCAACCCCGGGCTGCGCGTGAAGGGCATTCTTCTGACGATGACCGAGCACACGAACGTTTCCGACCACTACTGCGGGCAGGTCCGCAGCACTTACGGCAATAAGATTCACGTTTTCACAACGGAGATTCCCAGAAACGTGAAGGTACAGGAGAGCCAGGCCAACGCAGAGCCGACGATTCTGTACGACCCGAAAAGCAACAGTGCAAAGGCCTATATTGAATTTGCGAAGGAGGTATCCGGCTATGGCCGCGAAGAACAAGTTTTTGAACGCGATGAAGATGCCCTCAATCGATGATATGTTTTCCTCGGAGGCTGACAGGCAGCGGGAAAGCGGCGATTTGGTCACAGAGGTGCCGCTTTCCGAGCTGCATCCGTTCGTCGGGCATCCATTTGAAGTGCGTGACGATGAGGATATGCAGAAGCTGGTGGACAGCATCCGGGAGAACGGTGTGCTCACCAACCTGACCGTGCGCCGCCGCGCCGAGGGTGGGTATGAGATCATCAGTGGACACAGGCGGTTCCATGCAGCGCAGCGGGCCGGGCTGACTGCGGTCAAGGTGCAGGTGCGGGATATTGATGACGACCAGGCGATTATCAGCATGGTTGATTCCAATATCCAACGTGAGCATATTAGTCCGATGGAAAAGGCAAGAGCATATCGGATGAAGTATGATGCTTTGAAACGGCAGGGCTGTCGCACGGATTTAACTTCGCCGCAAGTTGCGGCGAAGTTGCGAACCGATGACCGTGTGGCTGCCGATGCGGGTGTGAGTGGCGATACAGTACGCCGCTTCATCCGTCTCAACAGTCTCGTCCCCGACCTGCAAAAGAAAGTCGATGACGGCAGTCTGAAATTCAACCCCGCCGTAGAGCTTTCTTACCTTTCCCCCACCGAGCAGAATGATTTTCTCGATTACATCGAATCCCAGTCTTGTTCACCGTCGTTATCACAAGCGCAGAAGCTCAAGGCGGCCAGCAAGGACGGTGCGCTTGATCATGGCAAGCTGCTGGAAATCATGGACACCCAAAAGCCCAGTGTACCACCCCGCGACCCTACGCTGACCATCAGCATCAGCAAAATTGCCCGCTACTTTCCCACCGGCTACACACAAGAACAGATGGTAGGAATCATCATGCAGCTTCTGGAACGAAACTCCCGCCACCTTATGCCGGAAAAACAACCCAGTCTGGAGCGTTGAAATGGCAGAGTACAGATATTACCTGATTCCCGATTTTATGTCGCACGTCTTTCCGCAGCAGTTTGAAGAACAAGCTCCTACAGAGTTTTTTTCAAATACTACTGATTTGATGAAGCGCTACAAGCAGTTGAGAGAAATGCCCTACAACAACGAGTACACCTGGAACGAGCGCACCAATCTTCCCTACCCGCGCCTGACTGTTGGAATTGACCGCCGTGACCCGGATGGTGCAGTAACCATCATGCAGGTACGGAACGGTGTCAACTACCTGTGTGATGACTACCGCGGCCCCTTTGCAGATCGCAATGACAAGCAGCTCATTGAAATGGCAAAGCAGCTTGTTACGGCAGTTGGCGTAGATCGTATCCGGCCTCACTACTACACGGAAGAAAATGGTCACACAAAGGTACACGTTGGTAAAGACATCCACATAACCGAGTGGGCCAATGCACCGGAGCTTTGCAGCGCACTTCGATTTTCACGTTTTCTGAACCGTGATGGGCAGCAGTTGTTTCAGGTGCGCAATGGCCAGCGTATCATTGAGAATTACGCGGACGGTTCACGGCTTGTGAAAGATGTGCAGACAGTTGACGACACACACTTTTACGTAGGTAGCCGTTTCTGCCACATCCAGCAGTATGCAAATCAATGCTTCAAAAGAGGCTGTTATGTTGAACCGGAGCATCCGCAGCCGGGTGATAAGTTAGACAGAATGCTGATATATCAAATTCCACATTACACCTGCGAATATCGCTTTACGGATTATGACTACGCCCAAAACAAACTGAAGGCCACCGATTACCGCTGTGCCTATGTGGCAAACATGCCCCGGGACTACACACCGGACAAGTGCTTCCGGGATTTTAATTATGATGACCGCCCCTGCGCCAACAGTATGCCGTCTTTATCCGTCAGTGATCTCATTGTGATGGAGCGTAGTGACAAGGCCGAAGCCCTGTATGTGGATGCAGTTGGCTTTAAGGATGTAAGCCGACTGCTGCCGGAGCTTCATGATATGGAAGTTGAGCGACAGGAGCACAATTTAGATGAATTAGAAAGGTAGGTGTCAAGATGCCGAAACCGCAGGATATATTTCAGCTGGCCCGGCAGGAGGCCGTGCGGGTCACAGCATCGCCGCAGGCGTGGCAGAGCTTTTTGTACACTGCCGCCCACAACTATCACACCACCTATCTGAACCAGCTGCTGATACATGCCCAGCGCCCTGACGCCGCAGCCTGTGCCAGCATGGAATACTGGAATACGAAGGCGAACCGGCTGGTCATGCGCGGCAGCAGAAGCATCACCGTGCTGCAGCGCCGACAGGGCGTGGCGGCGACAAAGCCGGTCTTTGCCATCGACGATACCATACTATTGAGCCAGACACACACCGGCGGGCCGTGGGAGGTCACGAACACAACGCGCCTGCTGCTTTTGCAAGGCAAATCCGATGACTGGCTGACGGCGCTGGCACAGGAGGGCGTCTCAAACGATGCAGATCGTGCCCGCCGTATGCTGGAACGCAATGTGGCGGACAGTACGCTGCAGTGGGCGCAGCCTGACGAGCAGATGCAGCTCTTGCAGGCACTGGTCACGCAGAGTGCTGTCTACATAGCACGGCTGCGAATCGGGCTGCCGGTGCAGGACGAGGATTATCCGGCATTTCAAAGTGTCAGCCAGTTCGATACCTGTCAGATTTCACTGTGTTTGGGCGGCTATCTGCAGGCCGCCGCAGAACCGATGCTGAACGCAATTGGGCGCGAGGCGCTGCGACTAAACCGTGACAGCATTGCAATACCGTACGAACCAGTTCATAATGAAAGCACACCAACACAATTGAACAGCCGAGAGGAGACCGTTACTCATGACTTACACGAAGAACCGCGAGGGCTACCTGATTCCGAGCCTTTCCCTGCCGAACCAGCCGAACCCGTATCTGAACCGCTACGCGAGGCTGCGTCTGGAATATCTGGAACAGAACGAGCCGACGCTCTGCGACCAGCTGATGCTGGAGGGCACGCTGCTGACGAGCTGCAGCCGAATCGGAAGAGCCGCGCAGCAGATGGTGGACAAGACTCTGCGCGAGCTGATGCAGACCACCCCGATGCCGGACCGCAGGACGAACCCGCTGGGCTGGGCAAAGCTGACCAACAGCCTGAAGAAGCAGGCGGAGGAAGCAGTCCTTTCGATGCTGTACGAAGTTTAACCGAAGCACCCGCAAAGGCGGAGAGCGAGCAATCGCCCTCCGCTTTTGCTTTGCCTGAATTTCCGCCCACGCTGCTGCCGCAGCTGCTGGCGTCAGAGACTTCTTCCCGAGCATCCAACGCCGAATATCTTACTTTTTATAATAAGAATCCCCTGCTCATCGACCGGCTGCGCTTTGTGCGGGAAAGCTACAAGGATATTTTTACAGAGCTTTTGCTGGCCGATGATACCCGCGTGGGCTTCCACAGGCAGGACAACGGTCTGCTTGTCTGGCAGGGCGCGTATCTGACACGCAGCGCGGAAACGCTGCTGCCGTGGCGTGCCGTGGCCAATGCACTGAACGACTTGATTGAACAGCATGAGCTGATTGCGGCCATCGACCCGAAGAAACTGCCGCAGGTAGAGGAACAGCTTTCCTTTGAACTGCCTGACGGTTCGCCGCCGAGTGCGGAAAATAACAGGTTGGAAAAGGATGATTTTCTCACCCCGGAAAAGCAGGAAACCGTCATTCGCTCTACCCTGCCCGTTGCAGAGTACAATGCCCCGCAGATGGATGACGGCAGCGTTATCACAGACGAGGAAGTCAACTTGGCTCTGGCAGCGGGCAGCAATTTTGAGAACAGCAAATTCCGCATTTATCAGCAGCTCACAACCACGCAGGGCGACCACGCCGCTTTTTTGAAGAAGGAATACGGCAGTGGCGGCAGGTCATGGGACTACCAAAGCGGTGCCCACGGCTGGGTTGACCACGGCCCTGCCGGACTGAAGCTGATTTTGACAAATGAGGAAGGCCGCTTTGAGCGCAGGCTGCCATGGCGGGCCGCAGCCAAGCGCATTGCTTATCTGATCGAGATGCAGCGCTTTTTGACACCGCAGGAGTTGGAGCAGTATCCCGCATGGGCTGCCGAGCAGCGAGAACCCGCCAGTGCGGTGCGCGATGAACCCAGTACCATACCGGAAAGCAGGCCCATTTGCGCCGAGGGCAGCGTTGTCTACTTGGAGGATGACCACCGATTCACGGTAGAGCGCATCGGGCAGTTTGACGTGCATCTGCGGGACGAGGAAGTACCCTTGTTTGGGTGCGCCATCAGCCGGGAGGAGTTTCAGCGGCAGCTGGACGCCAACCCGCGCAACGGCGGCATGATGCTCTCCGAGCAGCAGCGAACTGCCCTTGTGCAAACGCAGACGGAACAAGCGCTATCCTACATTGAGGATTATCTCAAGGACGAATTTGAGATCACCGAGCCGGACTTTTCGGACCTGACGCGAATCGATTTGGGCTATACCACTACCGAGGATGAGAAACACGTCATTCAGGTGTATGCCGACTTAGAGCACTGCACTGTCACCAAGCTGGTGGACGATACTCTCTACGCACAGGAACGGTATGGCTCGCTCGACGATTTGAATAAGGCGGTGCTCTCCAATCTCGATTTTGACAGCCTCATGGAAATCGACCTCGACGAGGTGGAAGAACACGAGCCGCAGGAAAACGCCCTTCCTACCGACGAGTCCGCCGCGCAAGCCCCCACCAACTACCTTGCACCCTATGAGCCGGAGATTTCCATAGGGGCTAAGGCCAAGTTCGCTGCGAACCTAAACGCAATTCGGACACTAAAGCAAATCGAGCAGCGCGGCACACCGGCCACGGAACCCGAGCAGGATGTTCTGGCCGGGTACCTCGGCTGGGGCGGTCTGGCCGATGCCTTTGACCCCAACAAGGACAGCTGGCACAGCGAATATGAGCAGCTAAAGGATCTGCTGACGCCGGAGGAATACGCCGCCGCACAGGAATCTACGCTGACGGCGTTTTATACCCCGCCTGCCGTCATCCATGCCATGTATCGTGCGCTGACACGCATGGGCTGCGTGGGCGGCAACGTACTGGAGCCCAGCATGGGTGTGGGTTCGTTCTTTGGGCACCGCAGCGGCAGCTTTGATACGAACAATGCAAAGCTCTACGGCGTCGAGCTGGACAGTGTATCAGGCCGCATCGCGCAGCAGTTATACCAGAAAGCAAAAATTCAAATCTGCGGCTACGAAAAAGCAGACCTGCCGGACAGCTTCTTTGATTTGGCTATCGGCAATGTGCCGTTTGGGCAGTATCAGGTTACGGACCGTCAATATGACAAGCTGCATTTTCAAATTCACGATTACTTTCTAGCCAAGACCGTAGACAAGCTCCGCGTCGGCGGCATTATGGCATTTATAACGACCTCCGGTACGATGGATAAGAAATCCGAAAGCGTGCGCCGGTATCTGGGTTCCCGCTGTGATTTGATCGGCGCGGTGCGGCTGCCCAACAATACCTTTACCGCACAGGCCGGTACAACGGTCACCTCGGACATTCTGTTTCTGCAAAAGCGTGGGCGGGTCTTGGAACAGGACGTACCGTGGATTCATGTGGGCGAGACTGCCGATGGCATTCCGCTGAACCGGTATTTCATCGACCATCCCGAGATGATCTGCGGCGAGATACAGTTGGTCAGCGGCCCCTACGGGCAGCGCCCCACCTGCACACCGCTGGAAAATGGAACATCATTGGAAAGCCAGCTTGACACGGCCCTTGCCAATTTGCAGACCGAGTACACGCTGGCGGATGACCGGGAGGACGCGCAGGAGGAAAGTGACACGCTCGATGCCGACCCAGACACACGAAATTTTAGCTATGTTGTTAAAGACGACACAGTTTATTACCGCGAAAATTCCAAAATGCGCGCCGTGAAGGCCAGCACCACCGCGCTTACCCGCATCAAGGCGCTGGTTCCTCTGCGGGATATCTGCCGGGAGCTGATTCGGGCACAACTGGACAATCTGTCCGATGAAACGATTGCCACTTTGCAAGCGCAGCTGACCGCCGAGTATGATTCCTACCACGATACGTATGGGCTAATCAACAGCCGCGGCACGGCTTCGGCGTTCCGTGAGGATTCTGGGTATTTCCTGCTCTGCTCGCTGGAGGACATCGACAGCGAGGGGCATTACAGGGGCAAGACGGATATGTTCACGAAGCGGACCATCCGCCCGGCCCAGGTGGTGGACCATGTGGACACCGCCGATGAAGCGCTGGTGCTGAGCCTGACCGAGAAGGCCCGTGTGGATCTTTCCTACATGGCGCAGGTCACGGGAAAATCGCAGGACGAAATCATCCGAGATTTGACCGGCGTTATCTTCCGTGACCCGGAGCAATCCGAGCCGGTTTATCTGCCGGCAGATGAATATCTTTCGGGCAATGTGCGGCAAAAGCTGACCGTTGCCCGGCTGGCCGCTGGGTCCGACCCTGACTATCAAGTCAATGTGAAGGCGCTGGAGCAGGTGCAGCCGAAGGACCTTGACGCCAGCGAGATTGCGGTGCGGCTGGGTGCTACCTGGATACCGCCTAAATACATTCAGGATTTTCTCATGGAGCTTTTGGAGCCGCCGTTGTCCACGCGCCTTTCCGTGAAGGTGCTGTTTGCGTCGTTCACCGGTGAGTGGAATATCACAAACAAGCGCTACGGCAACGGCAGCATCAAGGCAACCGTCACCTACGGCACAAACCGCAAGAATGCCTATGAAATCACAGAGGCTGCGCTGAACCTGCGGCCTGTGCAGGTGTTTGATACAGTTACCGACGCAGAGGGAAACAAAAAAAGCGTGCTGAACCACGCCGCCACCGAGGCTGCCTACGCAAAGCAATGCTTGATAAAAGACAAGTTTGAAGAATGGATTTTCAAGGAGCCGCAGCGGCGGCAGGCGCTGGTAAGCCTGTACAACAGCAAATTCAACTGCATCCGCCCGCGGGAGTATGACGGCAGCAATCTGCGCTTCCCCGGTATGAACCCGGAAATCACACTGCGACCCCATCAGCGCAACGCCATTGCCCACGTGCTGTACGGCAACAACGTACTTCTGGCACACGAGGTGGGGGCTGGGAAAACGTTCGAGATGGTCGCCAGCGCCATGGAGAAGAAGCGCCTGGGTCTTTGCAATAAAACGCTGATCGTAGTGCCCAACCATTTGACCGAGCAGATGGCGTCCGAGGCGCTGTTGCTTTACCCCAACGCAGAAATTCTGGTAGCGCGCAAAACGGATTTTGAAAAGGCCAATCGCAAAAAGTTCTGCGCCCGCATTGCTACCGGCAACTTTGACATTATCGTAATCGGGCACAGCCAGTTTGAAAAGATACCGCTTTCCGATGAACGGCAGAAAATGTACCTGCAAAAGCAAATCGACGATGTAGTGGCACAGACCGCTGCACTGAAGGCCCAGCGCGCCGAGAATTTTACCATCAAGCAGATGGAGCGCATGAAAAAGCAGCTGCAACGGAAGCTGGACAAGCTCAACGACCAGAGCCGCAAGGATGACGTCATCACCTTTGAGGAGCTGGGCGTGGACAGCCTGATGGTGGATGAGGCGCACTATTTTAAAAATGCGATGGTCACCACCAAGATGACCCGCGTGGCCGGTATCTCCCAGACCGAGAGCCAAAAGGCCAGCGACATGTATATGAAATGCATGTATATGGACGAGCTGACCGGCGGGCACGGCATTGTGTTTGCCACCGATACGCCGATTTCCAACTCGATGACCGAGATGTACATCATGATGCGGTATCTGCAATACGGGCTTTTGGAGCAGGAGGGACTGCTGAACTTTGATGCGTGGGCCTCTACGTTTGGCGAGAGCGTTACCGCGATTGAACTGGCCCCCGAGGGCAACGGCTACCGTTCCAAAACGCGGTTTGCAAAGTTTTACAATCTACCCGAACTTATGAATATGTTCAAGCAGTGTGCCGACATTCAGACCGCCGATATGCTGAAGCTGCCGGTCCCCGAAATCACGGGCGGCAAGCCCACGATTGTAAAGCTGCCGCCCAGCGAGCTGCAGCGCCAGATGGTGGCGGCGCTGGGTGAGCGGGCCGAAGCAGTGCGCAACCGCCTGGTTGCCCCGAATGAGGATAACATGCTGCGCATCACGAACGATGGCCGAAAGCTGGCGCTGGACCAACGGTTGATGAACCCACTTCTGCCTGATGACCCCGACAGCAAGGCGAATGCCTGCGTGGAGCGGGTCTTTACCATTTGGGAAAAGACAAAGGCGCAGCGCTCCACGCAGATGATCTTCTGCGATTTGAGCACGCCCCGCGCGGACGGCTTTGATGTGTACAACGATATTCGGGACAAGCTGGTTACGCGCGGCATTCCCAAAGAGGAGGTACAGTTCATCCATGATGCCGATACGGAAGCCAAGAAGGCAGAGCTGTTCGGCAAAGTCCGCAGCGGTGCGGTTCGCGTGCTGATGGGCAGCACCCAGAAGATGGGCGCTGGCACCAACGTACAGACCCGGCTGTGCGCACTCCACCACTTAGATTGTCCGTGGCGGCCTGCCGATATTGCCCAGCGCAATGGTCGTATGGTTCGTCAGGGCAATATGAATAAAGAGGTTTCGATTTTCATTTACATAACGGAGGCCACGTTTGACGCCTACAGCTATCAGCTGGTCGAGAACAAACAGAAGTTTATTTCGCAGATCATGACGTCGAAATCCCCCGCCCGAAGCTGTGAGGATATGGACGAGGCTGCGCTCTCCTACGCCGAGGTAAAGGCGCTGGCTGCCGGGAATCCGATGATCAAAGAAAAGATGGACCTTGATATTCAGGTTGCGCGGCTTCGCACGCTGAAGGCCGCCTACAACAGCCAGCACTACCGACTGGAGGACGCCGTGACCGGCATCTTTCTGCGAGAGATCCGCGGCACCGAATGCCGGATTCAGGCGTTTGAGAAGGATATGCAGACCGCCAAGGACAGTCAGAGCTATGACAAGGACGGCAAGCTGGTTTTCAGCATTGAGCTGGACGGCACGTCCTACGACAAGCGCGAGGATGCCGGTAAGGCACTGCTCGGGCTGGTGGGTGCTGCCGTGCGGGCCGACCATCATGTTTTGGTGGGGCACTATGCGGGCTTTGAAGTCACGGTTGCCTATGTGCCGCTTTCCAAGGTGTTTGTGGCACATCTGGTCGGGCAGGCCACCCATACCACAGAGCTGGGCAGCGACGCTGCCGGCAATATGGTTCGCCTGCAAAACGTTGTTGCTGCCCTGCCGCAGGAGGTCAGTGGTCTGCGCAACAATCTACAGCAGCTGCGCGTCCAGTTGGACAGCGCCAAAGAGGAACTGCAGCAGCCTTTTCTGCAGGAACAGGAGCTTAACGACAAGAGCGCGCGCCTGGCCGAGCTGGATGCCCTGCTGAATGTGGGCAATGATGCACCGATTTTGGAGGGTGAGGCCGAGGTCGTAAACGAGGACGATTCTGTGCGAACGCCTAGAGAGGAAAACGAACTGGAACGCTGAAATCGACAGCCTTGCATTATTTCGCAGACCATGTATCATAGAGGTAGGAGGTGGCCATAATGCCCATTCAACGTAAAAATCTGTTCTTTACCTGGGGTATCCGCATTAGTCTCGTGCCTGTCATTCTGGTACTTCTTGCACTGGGCCTGATTGCAATCGTGATGTATGCCATCTGCGGAGTTTGCGGCAGGTTTTTGGCGGCACTGGGCGGTCTGGCTGCTCTGTTGGCGCTATTCGATAAGTGCTACCAAGAGGCAGCAGTATCCGCCATCGTGGCATTCTTGCTCAGTCCTTACGGCGCGCCGCAGGTGCTGTTCTGGCTGGGCAGAAAGCTGCTCGAGTTTGCTGGTAGTCTGTATGATTTATACTACTGATTGGAGAAATTTATAATATGAAAAAATGTCTGTTATCCATTCTTTTAGCTACGGTGTTACTCTGCGCCTGCGCACAGCAGACCGATAACACCTTGCAAACGCCGGAAAGCAGTACGCTGGTAGAACTTACCGTTGCTACTGAAGAGACTGCCATTGAGACACCTGCGCCGCTTGCCACGGAAAGCCCGGCACCTGCGCCTACACAGACTCCAGAACCGACTGCCACACCGGCATCGACTGAAATTCCCATACCGGAGCCTACTGCAGCGCCTACCGAAGCGCCGGCAACAGAATCAGCTGTAACAGCAAGTCAGCCTGAACAGGTCAGTATGAGCTATGGTGCAGTCCCCTTTGACCTGGCAGCAGGCTCTGAGGAATGGTGGAGCATCGACAGCTCGGACAGTGCCTACTGGGCTGTGCAGGAAAACATCAATGCTATGCGCGCAGCAGCTGGTCTGTCCCCTTTGACGATGGACAGTGGCCTGAGTGCTGCCGCCGATGCACGCTGTGAGAGCTTTGTGGCGGGCGGGCCGTTCGACCACAGCGGCATGACGACCCGCAGTGAGATCTGCGCTGCAGGTCCGATTTGCTCTGCCAGCAGCGTTTGCACCTACTGGCAGGGCAGCCCTGCCCACTATGCCAATATTATGGAGCCCAGCTTCACCAGCATGGGCGTGGGCTGCTGGTTTTGCAGCACTGCCGAGGGCCAGTACACCTACTGGACCGTAACCTTTCAGTGATTGGAGAATGGATATGAAAAAGCAAAACTCCCTGTATCGGATGACTACATCCGAAATGCAGATCATGACCTACCTTTGGAATTCCAAGGAGCCTGCAATCGCCAGCCAGATCGTTTCCGATTTAATCCCGACCCAGAACTGCACCTGGAAGCCGCGTTCGGTCTTTACCATCCTGAAGAGTCTTTCAGAGAAAGACCTGATCCACGATGTTGGGTACGTGAGAACCGGCAAGACCTACTCTCGCAAGTTTGCTCCCAAGGTGAGCCGCGCAGAATACCTGGCAATGCAGGTCATGAACGAACTGCCGGACCAGGAGCTGCCGGAATTTTTGGAGTTCTTTCAGGGAAAGGTCGGTTGAGCGTTACAGGTAAATCAAACTCTCAAGTGTCTGCTGTTTTTTCGGCAGGCACTTTTTTATATAGATAAAATTCAACAACAGAAGGAAGTATGTTCAATGAATCACAAATTTAAGATCAAACAGCGCGTAGCGGCCTTGTGTATGGCGGCTATGATGTGCTGCTCCCTGTTCCCAACTGGTGCGTTTGCGGAGGCTCCGAGGGCTGATGAAGACGGCACGCTCATCATGGAGCAGGACAAAGAGGCCGTCACAGATGACAGCCATCAGACTGAGGCAAGCGACCCGGACCCGGGTGAAGAAAGCACGCCCAAAAGCAGCGAAGCTGCCGCAACATCCCAAAGCGCCGACGAGGATGCGCCGGTGGAGACATCCACCGACTATACCTTCGGCGGCGCTGTTTTGTACACAGACTTACCGGATGCACCGACTGGTTCCTATATGGGCAGCCAGGGCTTGCCGGTTGCCACGGGTGAAACAAAAATCGGCATTTCCGCCTGGCCGAATGACCAGTTGGAGGAAAGCACAGACAGTTACCTGAGTGCGGACACCCTGAACAGCGACGACCTGACGATGATGGCTCCGTTGCTTGAGGGCACCGACTATGCCGTTGCGCCCATTCTGGCACAGGTGGAATACCCTGCTAACAGCAGCAGTCTGGATGTAGTGCTTCCCAATGAGGTGACTGTGCTGGACTTCTACGGCGTCCCCGCCGATGAAGCTACACGCAGCAGTCTTGTGCATAGTGAGTATGCCGAAACGTCCGCCGCGGTCATGGGGCTGTATGTTCAGGCAGATGCCGACTTTTCCGCGCAGCTTGTCTACACTGCCCCGGATGGCAGCACGTTTACGAAAGCGCTGCACGTTGTAATTGACCGCAGCCGCACCATGGCCGCACCGTTCGCAGATACTACAGACGTCGCCGCCTACGCCGAGCGCCCCACGCCTGCCGTTACCAGCGGCAAAATCACCAAGGTCGAGAAGGTCAACGGCACCTGGCTGATCTGGTTCAATGGCGAGGAAGCCTACTGCTGCACCCACGGTGCCAACGGCCAGCCCAAAGGCTGTCCGCCGTATACTTATACGAACACTTCTCTGGTCAGCGCGGATCAGTGCATTCCCGGTGACCACTACGGCAACCAGTACCGCATCTGGGGCGGTCTGGACCAGCTTTCTATGGACTTGCTGCCCGATACGCCCGTCGCTTTTTCCGCAGAAGATACTGAAGAAATCTCTCTTTTGGATTTCTGCCGTACGATTTATGATGACACCCAGATGTGGCTGATTGAGAATTATCCCGAAAGCACTGCTGCAAAAATCTATCTGGAATCCGCGCAGGCCCTGCTAGACGGCGCTGTTGCCTATGCAAAGCCCCGCGGCTACTACACCTACATTTATACCCCTGCGCGCAGCGGTTGGCAGACCGTTGCCCTGATTGGCCCTGAAATCAGTGAGGAGGAAACGGAAGAGCCGAAGCCTGTCGTACAGGAGTATTATGCCAGTTGGGAAGCCCCTGCACAGTCCGCCAGCGGCACCGTAGATCTGACCTATGGTATCACCGCAGATAAGATCCAGCTGAAAACGCTGGAAAAGGTGGACGGTGCCACGATTGAAATCGAGCCTATCACCAAATCCGGCACGATTGACGGCGGCAGTTGGAGCATCTCCCCTGCCGGTGTGCAGACCGTCACCACAAGCGGCCACACCAACGACGACAATTACCAGAATAACGGCGGTACAGCATCTGTCAGCTGGTCTGTGCATTACACTGTATCCAAGACCGTAGATGGCCGCAGTGGCAGCGTCGGACCCTACACTACGAAAGAAGCTGCGGACGCTGCCGCCAACAGCGAGCGCGATTCTGCGGTTGCCGCCATTCAGGCAGAAGCACAGAGCGCTGTAAATAATGCTATTGCCAGCGCGCAGGCACAGCTTGCATCTTTACAGTTCCGTTATGACGAAGTCACCATCCCCTACGGTTTTGAATCCTACTGGGGCAGCAACGGCAGCCACCAGACCATTACAGTGCCGGCCAACTCCAACAATGCCTACGAGATGCGCAATGCTGAGTGGTCGCTGCAGATCAACATCAAAAAGGCGGACAGTGAAACCGGCAACCAGATTGCAGGTGATGCCCGGTATGAAATCTACCAGTGGGACGTCGTGACCGGCAAATACCAGCCCACAGGTGGGTACAACACCTACAGCGTCCGGCGCCAGGGCGACGGTACCTATGCCGTCATCAACAGCGCCGCCTATGCAACAAACGACGCGATGCGCCACACGCTGTACTACACGCAGCGCAATGAGGGCAGGTTCATCGTTGTGGAGACGAAAGCGCCCGCAGGCTATTTCGGCGACTGGACAGACGTTGACCATCCCGGCTCGGCGGGCACACCGCTGGGCAAGCGCGCCTACTATGTGGAAATTACCGCTGACAACAACAATTCTGTCCTGTGGCTGGGCAATAGTGACTACAATGCCGACATTGCCACTGGCGATAGGGGCGGCACAACGCTGGTGACCAGCGGCGGCATAGAAACCACCGTCACCATCTATGACTCCCCCAAGGATGCTTCCCGGAGCTATACCACCGATGCCAGCGGCAAGGCTGCCAATGAGGACGGCTACACCACCACGGCGGCGGACGGCATCATGAAGAATGACCGCACGCTGGGCGAAATCAGCATCTCCAAGGTTGATTTGGATGCACAGCGGTATGTGACCGGCGACGTTGCTCACGGCAATGCCGTGCTGGACGGCGCAGTGTACGACCTGTACGCCGCCGAGGATATTACCCACCCTGATGGTTTGACCGGCGTTGTGGATTATTCCAAAATCGTAGATGCCAATGGCAATCCCATCTGGCACACTACGATCCGCGACAACAGCGGGCAGTGGATCAGCGATTATCTGCCCATTTTGAAAAAAGACAATCTCGTAGCCAGTGCCAAAATCGAGGACGGCTGGCTGACCTTCTCCAACCTGTACCTCGGCAAATATTATGTAGTAGAGCGCTCCACCGGCACGGTCATTCCGCTGCGTGAGGGCGCTCTTGCTGTTTCCGGCACCTATCCTACGGTGGACAGCCGCACCAAGGCAGCTACCGGGCAGGTTGCCGCGCTGGCAGCCAGCAACGGGCACTATACCGATTGGGTATACAAGAACCAGTTCAGCACCATCTCCAAGAGCAAGGCTCTGGACGGCACCTGGACCTACGATGCCTACTACCTGTCCTACGCGCCCGGGTATCTCTGCGACGAGCACAACTACTACATCACACCTGCCTATGAAGATGAGGGCTGGTATGTGGAGAAAGCCACCTTTGCCAATGACACTGCGGCCTACAACGGCAACTACCACATCCACAAGGACAACAACCTGACCGAAAGTCAGGATCAGGTCGCGAAGGGCAACGTGGAGATCAGTAAGGTCGTATCCTCCAGTGGGCAGTCCAATGGGCTGGAGTTGGAGGGCGCAGGCTTCACCTTCTATCTTGTGTCCGACTTGTCCAAGGTCGAGCAGTTTGACCAGACCCGCACCGGAAGCTACACACTGCAAAGCATCCTGGATGCCTACATCAACAAGGAATACGACAACGAGCACCCCAAGTGGGATTTTTCCGGTGAGACGCAGGCCGTTGCCAGGACCTACGAGGTCAACGCCGACGAAATGGCCGCCTACAACAAAACGCTGACCGCGGCGGGCGACAACAAGAACGGCAAGGGCGATGGCTGGCAGCCTACGGGGCGTGCCAATGAGTATCAGTTGGCCGAAATCTTCAGCAATGATTCCGGCAATATTCGCGTGCAGGGTCTGCCCTACGGCACCTATCTGGTCGTGGAGACGACCACCCCGCACGATTTGTTCCAGGCAGAGCCGTTCCTGGTCAGCATCAACCCCGAGCAGGACAACAACCCTTGGGGCGCGATGGCCACGCCGAAGGACAGTGTGATGAAAGCATCGGATTCCTATCAGAAATTTGCGGTACTGGATGAGGAGATTGAAGTGTATTTAAAAATCACGAAACTCGATACGGAAACCGGCAAACCGGTCCTGCTGCCAAACACAGCTTTCCAGATCTACTGGCTGGATGACAACGGCAACTATCGGCTGGAAAACGGGAAGCCCAAGCTGGTCACGATGACGGACACGGTAAACGGGCATTTGACCAAGAACGTGGATACCTTCTACACCAACGAGGAAGGTATCCTGACCCTGCCTGAAAAGCTGCCGCTGGGTAAATACCGCATTGTGGAGACTGTCGGCCCGGACGGCTTCTACAACGAATGGGCTGACAGCGGCAACTACTATGTCGATTTCGATATTTCCACGGACCGCATCTACAAGGCCACCGGCGACGACAATGAAAACGGCATGGACACGCTGGTCATTGGTGAGGACTACTGGAATGAGGAAACGCTGGGCAAGCTGACCATCCGTAAGACCGGCAACGCCTTGACAGGAAAGATTGAAACCAACGATTTGATTGACCCCTGGATGACCGGCGAGGCCGATTCCGACTTTGCCTATACGCTGCGCCCGCTGGCCGGTGCGGAATACACCATTACGGCTGCCGAGGGCATCTACACGCAGGACCTCCAGCTGGATGCCAACGGCAGCCGCACGCTCTGGTATGCCAAGGGCGACGTGGTGGCAGTTGTTACCACCGGTGACGGCAGTGCAGACACTGCTGTGTTTGCGCCGTCCCGCACCAAGGCAACCTATGATTTTCTGTCGGTCATCCACGACGGCTCGCTCGGCGAGGTCGGTATTACCCTGCCGCTGGGCAGCTACCATGTGGAGGAAACCAAGCCGCCCTATGGGTATGTTGGCACGACGGACAGTTACGACGTGACCTTTGTCTGGGATAGTCAACTGAATGATGTAGTCATGGCAAAGAACATCGCCAAAAATGGAGATGATGTACAGCATTTTGATGTTGTACGCGCATCGGAAGCCTCTGCGGAACTGGCTGAACAGCAGACCCTTGGTTTCTACAATGACCGTGAGCATGCCCGCGTAGGTGTGTACAAGATCAATCAGGAAACCGGCAAATATCTGGCCGGTGCCGTGTTCAACCTGTACACCCGTGATGACATCTACGACGTGGACGGCAACAAGCTGTTCTCTGCCGGTGATTTGATTTCCACCAGCCCCGAGACCGTTGCGGATGGCTACACCTATTTCAACTGCGATGTTCCCATCCGCGGCGAGTGGTACGGCCAGAGTGACCGGCTGGATGCCTCGACCAACAGCGGCAATTACTTTATCCGCGAGCTGCGCGCCCCGCAGGGATACTATCTCAATGACGCAGAAATGGATGTCACCTTCACCTATGACGGCGAGGTTCTGCAGGTAATGGACAGCACCTGCGCCAACAAGTCTACTGAAATGTGGGTGAGTAAGCGAGATTTGACCAACGATGAAGAACTGCCCGGTGCTACACTGATCATCAAGGATACGAAGGACAACATTGTTGACACCTGGGTATCCACCGACACACCGCACCGTGTGACGGGTCTGCATTTTGACGAAGAATACACGTTGACGGAAAAGCGGCCTGCTGATGGCTATGCCGTTGCAGACGATATTGTGTTCCGACTGGAGCGCAAAACGGATGCTGACGGCCACGAACTGGACGAGGCAGACGTCTACTATCTGAAGGATAAAAAGAAGCTCTGGATCATTCCCTGGGAGGAATGGGAGCTGCTGGACGATGCCACGGTAATCATGAAAGATGACATTACCAGGGTACAAATCTCCAAGGTTGACATTGCCACAGGTAAAGAGCTGCCCGGCGCGGAGCTGGTCATCAAGGATACGGACGGCAACACGGTTGCACAGTGGGTTTCCAAGGACAAGCCCCACTATATCGAGAAGCTGCCTGCCGGAGAGTACACGCTGACCGAGATCACCGCCCCCAATGGCTATCGGCTTGCGGAAAGCATTGCCTTTACCGTGCTGCCCACCGGTGAGCTTCATACTGTCGTTATGAAGGATGCACGCATCCCCGAGGAAACACCGCATGAGGACACGCCGAGCAATACGCCGCAGCCGACGCCGGGCAGCACGCCCGAGCCTACCCCTGCACCGGCAAGCACGCCCACGGCAACGCCTGCGCCGATGCCGGTCATTCCCCAAACGGGCGATGTGTTCCCCTTTGCGCTGCTTTCGGCGGCGGTGTTTGGGTCTATCGTCGGCTTCGGTATTTTTGCATACAAGCGCCGCAAATCCAAACTGGATGAGAGCGAGCACTAAAAATCTATGAAACACGTACATGGTATGGGCGACTCTCGCGGGCCGCCCTATTTTTATTGGTGAGTAACATGAAACATATCATCTGTTCGAGCTTCGGCAAAGACAGCAATTCGACAGCGCTGCTGGCCCTAGAGCATGGCGAACCGCTGGACGAACTCATATACACAGAGGTCATGTTCAGCAAGGAGATTTCCGGCGAGCTGCCCGAGCATGCGCGGTTTATCTATGAGACAGCAATTCCGTACTTTGAAAAGCGAGGTATCCCCACAAGGGTTTTGCACGCTGAAAAGACATATCTGGATTGCTTTTACCATGTGGTGAGCCGCGGCAACGCACAGGGAAAGTTTGCGGCGTTTCCGTTGGCGGGGCGCTGTGCAATTCAGCGAGATTGCAAGGTCCCGCCACTGGAAGCCTATAAAAAGAGTTTGCCGCCGGGTACAGTTTCCTATTTAGGGATTGCCGCGGATGAACCGATCAGACTGGAGCGGCTGAAGCCTGACCAGGTATCTCTTATGGCAAAGTACGGCGTGACAGAGCAGGATGCATTTGCCATGTGCAGGCAGGAGGGGCTGCTGTCGCCGCTGTATGAGTACAGCCACCGCGGCGGGTGCTGGTTCTGCCCCAATGCGTCCATGACCGAGCTGCGGCATCTGTACCATGCACATCCTGATTTATGGCAGCTGATGCTGGAATTGCAGGATGCACCGAATAAGGCGACGGAACGCTTCAATCGGAATTTCACATTTGCCGAGCTGGACCTGCGGTTCCGCTTAGAAGGCGAGCAATTGAGCTTTTATGACCAAGAGCTGGAGGTTGAGAGATAATGCCAAATCAAGAAAAGTTTCCCCGTGCATGGGTGTATGCGCGTATTCCCGGTGACTGCGCAGCGACCCGCGCGAGCTACGATGCCTGCTGCAGGCAGGCCGGTGACGACGGCTGCACGGTAGTCGGCGGCAGCATCGATTATAAAGGGAACGGCCCGCTGCGCGATGGGTATCAGAGTATGCTGCGCAGTATCAGAGACGGCAAGGTCAACTGCGTATATGTCAGCCGTATGCGGCAGATCAGCGGCAAGGAGCGGTACCTGTACGCCTTTTTCAAGTGCGCAATGAAGCACTATGTAAAAGTCCGCACACTGGAATACAGCCTGCCGGACCGCTTGCAGCAATACAGGTTGGGAAAAAGAATCGAAGCATACGCCCGACGCACCGGCGCTCCGCTGCCGTGGTGAGGTTGAAATATTATTGCAGAGAAAACGAAGGTGATACCGTATGGTAGAAGAAACGGCCATCCGGGTGCAAATCAACGCAGCCAAGCTTGCCGGGCAGGGCATCTTTGGGATATTGAAGACGGTTGCCAGCATGCTGCAAGCGCGGCAGTATGGGCAGCAATCAATTCAATCACTGAACCGGCAGTCGCAGGCTCTCGCTTCGGTGGAGCTGAACGACAAAACGCTGCCCTATGTCAGGCGGCAGCTCAAGGAATATTCGGTGGACTTTGCCATTACCAAGGACAAGGACACCGGGCAGCTGAACCTGTGGTTCAAGGGGCAGGACGTGGACCGCATCCAGACCGCCATTGAAAACTGCATTGCAGCGCGCGGCAAGGAACGTCCCACCAGTCTGCTGCAGGAGTTGTCCAAACGGGCTATGCAGCGCACGAAGGAGCTGAACCAGCACCGCCCGCCGCCGGCGCAGGAGCGAGGTGAGCGGCTATGAAGGAACAGCGCGCAAAGCAAATTCTGATCTGTCTTGCTGCAAGCCTGGGCTGCTTTTGGCTGGGTAACCGAGCAGGACTTCTCTATGTATCAGCTGCCGGAACAGTTACGCAAAGACTTGCCGCCGCGGTAAATCTTAGCAAAATTGCACTTCATCCCTTGCAGTTATCTTCTGCGCCGATTCCTGTAGGCTGCGGTGTTGGGGCTATTCTGCTGGCGGGTCTTGCTTACCTCTGCATAAAGTACAGCGGCCATCGGCTGGTGCCGCAGAAGGAATACGGCAGTGCCCGCTGGGGCACAGCGGCGGACATTGCTCCATTTCTCCATGAAAAGGCAAGCGAGAATATCCCCCTTACGGCCACAGAGTCCCTGAGCCTTGCCATGAAGATGCCGGTAACAGCGGAGAACAACTACAACCGCAACAAGAACGTCATTGTGTTCGGTCCGTCCGGCTCCGGCAAGAGCTACAGCGTGGCAGGTCCGCAGCTGCTGCAGTTTAACAGCAATTATGTACTCAGTGATCCGAAGGGTGAACTGCTTGACACCTACGGAAATGTCCTGTTATCGCAAGGGTATGATGTAAAAGTGTTCAACCTGAAGGACCGTAACAAGTCCGACCACTACAATCCGTTTGCGTACATCCATGATACGGATGACATTGTGGTTGTTGCCAAGAATCTTATCAAAAACATGAAAGAGGATCCACGCCAGAAAAACACAGCCGACCCGATATGGGAAGAAGGCTCTACTTCACTGCTGGAAGCGCTGCTTGCCTATGTATATTTTGAGCAACCACCTGAGATGCACAATATGAACAGCGTGATGGAGCTTTTTGTGCTGATGCAGCATCGTTACGGGCCACAGGGGCGCAGCCAGTTGGACGATATATTCGAAGATCTGGCTATGGAAAAGCCTGCGTCATTCGCAGCGCGCCAATATGGACTGTACCATATGGCACCGGACAAAACCGCACAGAGTATTGATGTATCTCTCGGTATGCGTATGAGTGCGTTCAATATTCCCTCTATTATGAAAATCTGCGAGGATGACACAATCCATTTGGAAGAGTTGGCCAGCGACAAAAAGGTGGCGCTGTTCGTTGTCACACCAGACACCACCACAGCCTATAACTTTCTGGCAGCGGTCATGTTCCAGCAATGCTTTCAGATTCTTGTGCATACCGCAGACAATCGTGAAGATCATTGCCTGCCGCGCCATGTGCGGTTTCTCTTAGATGAGTTTCCGAACATCGGCATGATTCCGGACTTCCAGATTCTGATCAGCACCATCCGCAGCCGAAATATCGGATGTACCCTGATTTACCAGTCAATCGCACAGCTGAAATCTCAGTACGGTGATGACTGGGGCACGATTCTGGAAAACTGTGATTCAGAGCTTGTGCTGGGTGGCGGCAATAATCCGGAGTCGCTGGAGTTCTTCGGTAAACAGCTGGGCAAACGGACCATCGAGGTGCTGAACACCACAGAGAACCTCGGCGCACAGGGCTCCTTTTCCAAGAACTATCAGGTGGCCAGCCGTGATCTGATGACACCGGAAGAAATACGCACCATGCCGCGAAATCGTTGCTTATTGATGATTTCCGGTGTTGTGCCATTTTACTCTTACAAGTTTGATCTTAAAAAGCACCCTAATTACGCATTGGTAGAAAAAGAGGGGCATCGTCCCTTCGACTACGAGAGGCGCGCAGAAAATAGCTTTGCAGCCTTTATGAAAAATGTGCAGGAAATCAACAACATCGAACTCGACGATGACGGGTCTGACACATAAACAGAAAGAAGGAAACCTATATGGAAATGGTATCTACAATCACTTCTCTTATCACGAATGTTGTCAATTTTGCAGGTGGCCTGTTGCTGCTGTTTGGCGCGGTGACGCTGGGCACGAACCTCAAGGACCACAACGGCCCCGGCATCAGCAGCGGTGCCTGGTCGATTGCTGGCGGTGTTCTGATTATTGCCGTTGCCACCTACTTTGGCACACTGACGGTCAGCTGATGGGAGGTATGCGCTATTTTTGAGGATACGATACGAAGCCAACTGGCAGGTATTTCGGCCACCGTAAATGCTATGGGGCAGAACTCCGGTCTGCTGAGCAGTCTGACCGATTGGAACAGCACCTTGGCCGGTTATGCAGATTCTATCAGCTCCGGCGTAGTCATGCCGATTGCACTTACCGTTCTGGCACTTTTTATGGTTTTAGAGCTGTACAATTTCACCCAGACCATAGCCATGAACGGCGGCAGCACAGCTTTTACAATTCAGCAGGTGGCGCTGGTCATGCTGAAAATCACGCTTTGCCGCTGGGCTGTTCTACACTCCACGGAAATTCTAAATGCGATGTTTGAGGTAGCGGCTACGGTGACAAACGGCATAGCCGGTTATGTGGGCAGCGGACAGGTCAACACCGAGGTCGACATCGAAAATGCAATCAGCGCACTGCCGGGCGGCATCGGTAATATGCCTGTGGCCATGGAGCTTATGGTCGTAAGCTGGATGCTGCGTCTTGTCAACATTGTGATCAATACCATCGTTGCGGCCCGCTTCATTGAGCTGTACGTTTATAATGCCCTGGCTTCCCTGCCAATTGCCACGCTCTGCTATCGGGAGCTACATGGTATTGCTGTAAACTTTCTGAAAAACTACATGGCGGTGGCGCTGCAAGGGGCCGTTCTCTATCTTGTCATCGGCTTTTACCCTGCCCTGACAGCTTCATTGGGCAGTGGCGGTGACATTACCGAGCAGGCCTGGGCCATGCTGGGCAAATCCGTTATTCTGCTGGTGGCCGTGTTTATGAGTGGACGATTCACCAAAGCCATCACCAGCGCCATTTAATGGAGGAGTTCACCTATGCTCTCAACAAAAACCAATCTGGAAATCACGGAATATCATGAGAAATTCTTTCTCGGGCTTTCACTGCGGCAGCTGGCCTGCTTTGGTGTCGCTGCCGTGCTGGCCATAGCGACCTGCTTCGTTTGTCTGCAATGGCTTCAGATTGATATTCAGCTGGTTTCCTACATCGTAATGGTAGAAGTCCTCCCCTTTCTCGGGTTGGGCTTTATCAGCCATAACGGGTATCCGTTTGAAAAGCTTGTAAAAATCTACTGGGCATGGTACTGCGGCCCCGCCGAGGTCGCGGTCTGCCCCCGTCAGGAGAAAAATTATGTTTTTACCAAAAAAGCACGCCGACTTGCCCATCGAACCGAGTGTGTTGGAGTCTTTGCGCGCACAGGAGAAATCGTTAAAACGAGAAAAAAAGAAAGCCGCCAAAGAACGGCGGCAGCACGCAAAGCAGTTAAAGAAAGACGAAAAGCATGCAAAAAAGCGCATTACCGCACGCAAAGTGCCACAGAAAGCCAGTGACTGCCTGCAATACCTGAGTATGTCGCAGGATGGCATCTGCGAGGTGGAGCCGGGACTTTTCTCGATGACGATGGCTTTCACCGATGTGAACTTCCAGATTGCCATGTTGGAAGAACAAAAGAACATTTTTACGAAATACAGCGAGTTTTTGAACTACTTCGATCCTTCGCTGCATCTGGAAATCAACCTTGTCACCCGCAGCATGGACGAGGAGCAGTTTCGCCGCGACACCTTCCTGCCGCTGCGTGGAAATGACCGTGACCGCTACGCCGAGGAGATGAACCAAGTTGTGGCGGAAAAAGCCCTGCGCGGTCAGAACGGCCTGATTCGTGAGAAGTATGTCACCTTCAGCCTGCACGCCGAAAATTACCGGCAGGCTAAGGAGCAGCTGGAGAACCGTGCTGCAGATATTGCCGATCACTTCAAACGTATGGGCAGCAGTACACGCATCTTGTCCGGCATTGAGCGCCTGAGCCTGTTACAAGGTATCATGCGGCCTAATGAGGAAATGAGCTTTTCCTATGACTGGCTGCTGGCTGAGGATGACCTTACTACGAAGGATTTTATTTCACCCAGCTCTTACAACTGGCACCCGGAGCATGACGACTCGCGCGCCGTTTACCGTGACCGCTATCAGTTTGGCGATAAAATCGGCAAGACAATGTATCTGCGGGGCATAGCACCGGAAATGAAGAACGGTTTGTTCTCTATGCTATCGGAGCTTCCGTTTGACCACGTCATCACAATGCATGTTGACGCTATGGACCAGGCAGAAGCTGTCCAGGAAATTGAGAAATAGCTTGCCTATATGCACAAGGAAGAATACGATGCCATTGCCAAAGCACGCGAGCGAAATATGCCTGCCAGCATAGCTGTGAGCTATGATCTGAAATCCAAAATGCACCACACAGAACAGATGATGGATGACATTACAACCAAAAACCAAAAAATCTTCAAAGTCTGCATCCTCATTCACACCTATGGCGATTCCAATGCGCAGTTGGACGAGCGCGTGCGGCGTATTTGCAGCACAGTACAGCAGCAGACCTGCCGCTTTGACAGCATTTTGTATGAGCAGCGCAATGCCATGAACAGTATGCTGCCGCTTGGCAAGAAATGGCTCGGGTTGGAGCGTACGCTGGAAACCGTCAGCACGGCCATCTATGTTCCGTTCACCACACAGGAACTGTTCCAGCCGGGCGGACTGTACGAGGGCATCAACGCCCGCAGTAAGAATCTGATACTGTGTAACCGCAAGCTGCTGCCCGCCCCTGCCGGTATGGTGCTGGGCATGACCGGCTACGGCAAGTCTTTTTCTGTAATGCAGATGGTCACCAATATCATGCTTCGCTGGCCAGATGATGATATTGTTCTCATCGACCCAGAACAGGAGTACACGCATCTCGTTACAGCCATGGGTGGCGTAGTGATTGACATTTCCGCGTCCAGCCCCTCTCATATCAATCCCATGGACATCACGGAAGATTACGGCGACGATGAGGACCCCATCCGACTGAAAAGCCAGTTTTTACAGAATTTTTGTCAGCTCATTCTACACAGCTCCGAATTGTCGCCGCAGGAGCGAACCTTTATTGATGTAGCTGCCGGCCTGACCTATCAGCGCTATATGGCAAATCCCAAGCGCGAGGAAATGCCAACGCTGCACGACTTTTATAGAAATCTTGCGCTGCAGGGAGAGGAAGTCAAGCCACTGCTTACGGCGTTGAAGCTATATGTAAGTGGCTCCATGGACCTGTTTGCCCACCAGACCAATGTGAACGTGCAGAATCATTGCATCTGCTTTAATACGGTCAAGCTGGGCAAGTCGATGCAGTCTATCGGCATGCTGACAGTGCTGGATCAGGTTTGGAACCGCATCACTCGGAACCGCGTGTTGGGTCGCCGCACATGGGTGTTTACCGACGAGTTCCAGCAGTTGCTGGGCAACAAGGACTGCACGGACTTTTACTTTCAGCTGTCCAGCCGCGCCCGCAAGTGGGGCGCGATTTTGACCTCCATCACCCAGCACGTGCGTTCGGTTCTGGACAACGAGGACGCGCGCCGAATGCTTTCCGACTGCGGATATATCAAGCTGCTGAACCAGTCTCCCGACGATGCCAACGATCTGGCGCGGCTGCTGCACATTTCCAACGAGGAAAAGCGGTACATCGAGAATGCAGAGGTAGGCAGCGGACTGCTGATCGTGTCTAAGACGGTGGTGCCCTTCAACAACGATTTTCCGAAGGATACCGAGCTGTTCAGGCTGATGGATACATCTCCTAATCGAAAGTCTTAATGCGTTATGCTTACACCAGCACATCTCTAAAAACAACCTCACGGAGTCTGCCATGTCAGAACTATTCACGCAAAATTATAGCGACAAACCTTTATTCCATACCGATACCGACATATCGGAAAGCCTGCACAATCAGGTAGATGAAGCATCAAACGGCGAGGAACTGCTGGATAATACTGAAAAGCAAGCCGAATCACTGCTATCAAATGACGATTATGTAAGTGAAACGAAAGACGCCATTTCAGACGATAGCGATGATGTAGCAGAAAGCTTATCATCTCCCGCCGAAGGCAACCGGAAATATATCACTGGTACCAACACGCCCCGGGCCAGCCGCAGCAATGCCTACTACGAACTGCTGTGCAATCAGCAGACAAACGGCTACCGCTCCCCTGCCATGCGCGGCACAGCAGCCGCAGCGCACGGCATCACGAGTGCAAGCGGGCTGGTCAGCTATCAAGAGGACTTTGCCACCGATGCCGCGCAGGATCTCGGTGTGCACGGCGCGGCGGCGGAACTGATTATGCAGGAGACGTTTCTCGGAACTGCTGCGGAGGACGTCGGCATACTGGGCGGCTACGCCGTGAAGGGCATCAAGGATGTGCAGGACGGCACGCGCACCGCCGAGGAGGTCCTACACACAGGCGGCGACGTGCTGCGGATGGAGTTGGGAAGCTCTGCGGTACAAATCGGCTCTGCCGGTGCACGTACCGCTCTGCACTATGCAGAGACCTTCTCGACCAGTGCGGATGATTTTGCTGACCGTGCGCCGGGTATTATCAGTAATACAGGTTTTCAGGCCGGTCATAGCGTTATCAAGGTTGCACGGTTCTTTGCCCATCCTGTCAAAGCGCTTACTTCTGTCGGCAGGACGGCGCTTATTTGTGGCGCAATCGTTCTATTGTTGCTGATTATTGGGCTGCTAGGCCAAATGGGCGGTGCTACAACGACCAGTGTGCTGTGTGCTGACAGGCCGGAGGATATTCAGCAGCTTGTCGAAAGCATCAATACATACCGCAATGAAGCTGCCACTGATGAGCTTCGCAGGGCCTTTCGCAACGATGTTGACCCCAACGGCAACCCCTATGGCTACGACACGCTGACCGGCCAGCGCAGCAACAATATGCAGCATGGCGTCACATGGAGCTACGCCAACGGCATCTACAATGACACTGCGGAGATCATCTCGATGGCCGCGGTCTACTATCAGCAGGATTGGCCCAGTTCACAAGAGCTTTCGGCTTTTACGGACGACGTACCTTTTACCCAATATTGCCGCGCCCTGACAGCCTACGGCATGGAAATCACCGCACGCGAGTCCGCACCTTACTCCTGCATCAGCTATGGCGGTTGCGTCAATGGCTACCGCAGCGATGGCGAGACCGTGACCATCACAGAGTACCGATGCGAAACGCACACCTGTGCCCAAGGCAACGAAGAATGCGGGCACTACCACAACGGAATATGGGAATGGAGTGACGACCACGCGGAAGGCAGCAGCCGCCCCGAATGGATCGAAGACGGCACACACGATGTGACCGTCTTTTTTCCTGTCATTTTCCCGGATGGGGGCACCCAGTCAGAGTTATGTGCCCTTCCGGATAACTACACCCAAGTTGTCGACGGCAAAATTGCCGCAGAGGACTGCACCGGCAGCATCGTGTTGGATGAAAGCGCGAATCTCTACAAGGGCGAGCTGAACGATTGGTTCTATGCTCCGAACGAGCGCACCGCCACCTTTACAGTGGAGACCACCGACGGCGACGAAACTATGACGCAGGACTATACCGTGACCTTTGCCAACGCAACCGCTATCCCATGGTGTCCCGGAGAACTGCACGACGGCCAGTACGGCCACTATGACCTGAACTGCACAATTTACCTGACCGGCTATGACCGCTATGCCGACCCGGAAACCGAAGTCCCCAATGGTGCGGACGGCGGCACGGGCAACCTGGAAGCACTGGCCGCAAGCAGTAACGACGGCACGCTGACACGTACCGTCATCAAGCAGGACCAGTACGGCAATGCGTATGCGGGCAATGCGGTCACTGCCCGCTTTACGAAAACTGTAACGCTGCCGCCCGGTGCGGCGGGCTTCAAGGGCTGGTACGAGAACGGCGCGGACACTTATGGCAACGTGGAATGGGCATCCCTGCTGTATCGTATGGACTGGGAGGCGCTTTACGGCGTTGCGGACGGTATCAAGTGCCGTTCGGTAGGCTCCGCTTTGACTGCTGACGAGCTGCAGGCATTGCTGGCCGGACTGAACATTGACCCCGACACTGCGCGCGGGCAGGTCGTAGCCTTTGCCATTAGCTGCCAAGGTCATTTTGTGTACGGGCAGCCCTCGTCGCTGCGCGGCGGCCCCGGCAATGCCAGCGTCGGGATGAATTTGGACTGTTCCAGCTTTGTGCAGTACTGCTACTGGGCACAGGGCTTGCCGTTCTCAGCCGGTAATACAGCCGCCTATGGGCGCACCGGTGACTTGCGGGCAATCTCTTCTGCCGAGGTCCAGCCGGGCGATTTGCGGGTCGTCTATGCCGCTGGCGGAGAGCAAGGCCATGTGCAGATGGCGCTCGGCGGCGGTGCGTGGATTGAATGCTGTTATGGCTACGGCGTCTGCGTAAACATGTCCAACGCATGGATGGAGAGCCGCGGCTGCCATTACTTTACCTATGCCGGATTTTAAGGAGGCTTTTATGAAAAGAGTTCTGGCGCTTTCGCTTTTTGTACCGTTTGTTATGACGCTGGCACCGCCCTGCCATGCGGCGGGAAACGGAGAGGTGACGGTATCCTTAGTAGATATTCCCGCGGAGCTGCAGGAACGTTCCGTGCTGATTACGCTGGGCAGCGGCCCCAGCGACACGGACGCTGTTCTTGTAACGCTGAACGACTTGAACCAGTATAGCCAGACTGTGGCACTGCCGGAGGGCACCTATTACTGCAATGCCGCTGTTCAATACGACGCCCTAAACGATTGGCCGCTGCGAGAGGTTGACGGCACCACCTTTTTGCAGGTCGAGGCTGGTGGTCAGTATGAGCTGCAATATGAGTTTGCAGGTGAGAGTTGGTTCACGGAAGTAACCGGGCAGACACGCTATTATACGCCGCTGCCGCTGCGCCAACCGCCTGCTGATTATCTGCCTGAGGCTGCCCAGATCAGTGCGTACCTGACAGCACCCGCTGGCTTTTCTCAACACTGTATCGCCTACCTGCAGAACCTGTACAGCGGTACAGTATACGCGCTGGATGTATACGAATCCAACCAACTGGCCGCCGTTTGCACGGAGGCTGAAAGTGGGGTGTATGCGTTTCTGTCTGCCCGCGTTGTGGGCGATGCAGCGGAGCGCTACCAGTTCGAGTGTGAGAAAATTGAGTTGAATAGCGATGACGGCGCAAGCTTTCACCTGACAGTAACGGACATGAAAAATCCAGATGCCGAGTTGTGCACGCCCAGCCGTGATGAGAACACTGCTGTACAGCGCGCGGCAGCCTATAATGCACCAGCTGCCGCTGTGCCGTCTGCGACACAGACACCGGAGCCGACTTCTTCTCAACCTGTCCAGCAGAGCAAAAAGCCGGCAAATCCGTTCTGGAATGTGCTGGACTTTTTGCCCATCGTTTTTATCGGAGCCGGGCTGTTCTGGTTTCGCCAGAAGAACCGCCGGGGCGGCCCGAAGGGGTAACGTGAGCGAAAGCGAACGTTAGCAAGCATTGCATCTGTAAAACAGATGCACATTTAGGGACACCCTAAAACCCGTTTGAGTACAGATTTTCAAAAGAGTACTTTGAAAATCAAGAGGATATTATATGGACAAACGTGAACGACCAATTTATAAAGGCATCTTTTTTTCTGAGCAAGAATGGCAACAGGTAGCAACAAAGATGGCAGAAAGTGATATGCCTAATTTTTCGGCTTTTTGTCGGGAAATGCTGCTTACCGGTAAAGTCAAGCATTATGATTTTTCTGTTATAAAAGAAATCTCATCTAACTTGAGTCATATCTCAGGTAACATTAACCATGTGGCTAAGCGTTGCAACACGAATCAATCTGTTACCACCAATGATGTTGAGCAGTTGCGACGTGAATATTTACAGCTGAAATCGCTCTATCAGGAACGATTGGTGAAAGCTCTGCGAAAACTAGTCTAATATGTATGCAGCGAAATATTATGCAAACCCCAATCATGTCTTTCGTAAGCGGGCGTGCGAGAATCGCTATTTGTTTTTCTCTGTTATTGACGACTTTCACCCAGCTCTGAGTGGCAATCTTCACCTGTTTCTAACATAGAAGGAATCTACTATGGCTATCACCAAAATTCATGCGATAAAAGTTCGGCTTGGCGATGCAATCAACTACATAGAAAACCCGGACAAAACCGATGGGCAGGAATTGATTTCAGGTTACAATACCGCCCCACAGACTGCAGTGCTTGATTTTTCCGTTACTGCAGCAATGGCACGCAAAGCTCGAAATACAAGTGCGAAAAAGCAAGGAAATCTTGCCTACCACATGATTCAATCCTTTTCCCCGGACGATGCTGTCACGCCGGAGCGAGCCCATGAGCTGGGCCGCAAGCTTGCAATGGAATTTACCGATGGAAAATTCGAGTTTGTCGTTGCTACCCATATCAATAAAGATTCTATACATAACCACATTATTATCAACGCCGTTTCTTTTTATGATTACAAAAAGCTGCGCACTGTTCCCTACCGCACCGCGCAGCAAATCCGTAGTATCTCGGATCGGCTCTGTATGGAATCACAGCTATCTGTCATTAAAGATCCGCAACAGCTAGGCCAGCTCTACCCCACTTACATACAGAAGAAACGCACAACCAGCAATCGTACTGAAGTCCGCAAAAAGCTTAACTTCTGCTTGGAGCGTGCCACCAATTATGCCCAGTTCCTGCAAATGGCGCAGGAACTGGGCATTTCTGTTTGCCAGCGCGGCAAGCATATGACCTACTTGCTAGAGGGCGCGGGGCGTGCAATCAGAGATACATCACTGGCCGATACCGACAAGTTTACGTATACCGGCCTCGTGGAGCGCTTAGAGGATAACGCTGCCGAACAGCAATTTATTCGTGAGCGCATAGCCAAGATTTTTCCGAGTGTCTCGACTTTTACCGATTTTATAAAGCAGCTGCAGTCGGAGGGCGTTAAGGCGCGTGTAAAGAAGCAAACCGGACAGCTTTTGTATAAGGCTGCCGACTTAGATGGCACATGGATACCTGCGGATGCTTTAGGAGATGGATTTACACTCGCAGGCTTAGAAAGTGTGATAAAGAATAAATCAGGAATCCTTGACACAAATCATAGTACGTCGATTGCAGAGCTATATCAAGAATTGACTACAAACTATCCGCAGAGTTGTGATACATCTGTCAGACTCACGTCACGCCAGATATGTTCTGCCGGCAAGCGCGGTGTTCTGCTGCAAATCCATGACTCAAGTGGCAATCCGGCAAAGTTGATGATTGATAGCAGCCATATTCATACGACTCCTGATGGGTCTGTATCTGCAGACATCGGCGCGCCTTTTTCATATGATATAACTTACGATGACGGCATACATGGCACAATTCGGGGCACTGATTTGATTCGACAAATCGATGAAGAGAATCTGACGCAGCCACTGATTGTAAGCTTGACCGCTGATCAGATCATGGCCATGAGCCTGCGCGGAGTGACAGTGCATTTGCCGCAACATCACATTGAGCGGTTATTCATTTCGGAACGCTATGTACAGCGAAACGTCGAGCAAGGAAGCTGTGCAATCAGTCTATATCCCGGTTGGCAGTACAGCTATGTGCCAATTGGCAGCGAGAAGACGCGAAAATCAATCAGTGGCGCTGAACTAGCGCAGTCGCTAGGAGGTGTGGTGCAGGTTGGCACTTCTGAAAGCAGTTTGGCCCGTCGAGTCACTAATGTAGAACGCCGTGCAGGAATTGCAAATGCCCATGAGCTTGGAAAACTCTTGGGCAGCATGGCTGATAATGGTCTACATTCAGCTGCTGACTTTGATAAACAAATCAGTGCATATCAACGCGAAGAAATGAAGCTCCGCAACGAGATTGCAGAGCTTCGTTCCAAAAGCAAAATATATGCAGCAACGGCTCATAATCTGCAGGCGTGCCGCACCTATAAATCTGTTTGGTTGGAGTATGCGTCTAAACCACTTGCCCAGAAGGATACCTTCTACAAGCAAAATGAAGCCGCCCTGCAGGCGTATAGCAGAGCGGCTTCACAACTTGATAAAATGGGGATTTCACTGGGTACTAAACCTGAAAAGGTAAGACAATTAGTTACAGAAACAGAAAGTCGGATAGCTGATCTTATTGCCGAATTAGAAATAGTTCGCAAAACCAATCAAACCATACAGGAAGATAAGGAAAAAATCGAACAGATACAAAGTGGTTAAGCAAGATAATATTTAATTTCGTTTTCATCACAAAAGGAGGCTACTTCCAATAATATATGAAGCGCTCTTTGCTTGTGTTCCTCAACCGAAAGCTCCTTCCTTGTGGCAATATCATTAATACCACCGTTCATCAGATCTTCCTCCACACCATCTTATTGACCACGTTTACATACCCCTGAATGATGCGAACTACCTTCATGGAAACGGTCTCGTCCACATAATCGGGGCAGGGCTTACCCAGAACGCCCTTCTGCTTCATCTCGATGGCCATATCGGTGGCGTTGAGAAGTTCCCGGGTGGTAATGCCAGCCAGAATGAAGTCACCGGCTTCCAATGCCTCGGGGCGTTCCGTGCTGGTACGGATGCACACGGCGGCAATGGGATGACCAATGGACAGATAGAAGCTGCTCTCCTCCGGCAGAGTGCCGGAGTCGGAGACGATTGCCAAAGCGTTCATTTGCAGCCTGTTATAGTCGTTGAAGCCCAGCGGCTCATTGACCCGGACGCGAGGGTCAAGCTGGAAGCCACTCTTTTCCAGACGGTGCCTGCTGCGAGGATGGCAGGAGTACAGGATGGGCATATCGTACTTTTCTGCCAGTGCGTTGATGGCTGTGAACAGACTCAGGAAGTTCTTTTCAGAGTCGATGTTCTCCTCCCTGTGGGCGGACAGTAGAATGTACTTGTCCTTCTCCAGTCCCAGACGCTCCAGCACATCGCTTTTCTGGATCTTCTCCAGATTCATGTGCAGCACCTCCGCCATGGGAGAGCCGGTCTGGTAGGTGCGCTCCTTGGGCAGACCGGTATCCGCCAGATACTTCCGGGCGAACTCGGAATAGCACATATTCACGTCAGAAATCACATCCACGATGCGGCGATTAGTCTCCTCAGGCAGGCACTCATCCTTGCAGCGGTTGCCGGCCTCCATGTGAAACAGAGGAATGTGCAGCCGCTTCGCAGAAATGGCGGACAGGCAGGAGTTGGTATCGCCCAGCACCAGATAGCCCTCCGGCTGCAGCTCGGCCAGAAGCTCATAGCTGCGACCCAGAATGTTACCGCAGGTCACGCCCAGATTCTCGCCCACCACAGGCACAAGAATGTCCGGGCCATACTCCCCGAAGGTGTTCTTCAGTTCGAAATCCTCCCAGAAAACGGTAGAAAGATTTCTGTCCCAATTCTGATTGTAATAGACCACGCAGCAGTCAAAATATTCCCGGCAGCGCTTGATGACGGCCGCCAGCCGAATAATCTCCGGGCGAGTGCCGCAGCCAATCATGACCTTGGTGCGACCGTCGTTTTTCCATGTAAAATTGTGTTCCATATCATTCTCCTATTGACAACCAGTATTTTTTCTTACACCGGCTCGAAGAAGGTGTCCGGGTGGTTGGGGTCAAAAATCTCGTTGCAGGTCATCACCGTCACCAGATTCTCCGTCTCCGACAGGTTGATGATGTTGTGGGTCCAGCCGGGAATCATGTGGACAGCCTCAATTTTGTCCCCGGAAACTTCAAACTCCACCGTTTCTCCAGTGTTGATGTTTCGCTCCTGAATCAGTCCGTGACCCGCCACCACAATGAACAACTCCCACTTGGAGTTGTGCCAGTGCTGCCCCTTGGTGATTCCGGGACGGCTGATGTTGATGCTCACCTGCCCACAGTCAGCGGTATGAACCAATTCCGTGAAAGAACCACGGTTGTCCACGTTCATCTTCAGGGCATACTTGAACTTGTCCGTCGGCAGATAGGTCAGGTACAGGGAATACAACTTCTTAGCAAAGGAACCGTCTGGCATCTTGGGCATCATGAGGGTACTCGGCTGTGCCTTGAACTCTTGCAGCAGATTGACGATCTCGCCCAGCGTAACCTTGTGGGTCACAGGGACACAGCAGTAGCGACCGTCTGCTTTCAGAACAGTCTCTATACCGTCAAATTCACAGTGCTGTTCCTTGCCTTCCAGCAGGTCAAACATACCTTCTACCAGATCGTCGATGTACAGCAGTTCCAACTCGGTACGGCGGTCGTTGACAGCGAAGGGCTCGTCATTGGCGACTGCCCAGCAGAAGGTGCTGACGGCACTGTTGTACTTGGGGCGGCTATGACCCATCAGGTTGACAAAACGGTAGACAGCAACCTTTGCTCCAGTCTCTTGAGCATACTGGAAGAACAGCTCCTCGCCCGCCTTCTTGCTGCGTCCATACTCGCTGTTGCCGAAGCGGCCTGCCAGGGTGGCCTGAATGGAGGAGGACAGCATGATGGTTGCCTTGTTGTTGTGCTTTTTCAGGCAGTTCAGCAAGTCCGATGCAAAGCCGAAGTTGCCCTTCATGAAGTCTTCCGGGTTCTCCGGGCGATTCACGCCTGCCAGATTGAACACGAAGTCCGCCTTGCGGCAGTACTCGTCCAGTTCCGCCGGGGTAGAATCCAGATCGTACTCGTAGATTTCTTTAATATCCAATGCCGGGCGAGCCTTATTTTTCCCATCCCGGATGTTTTTCAGGTTGTTGCACAGGGCGGTTCCTACCATGCCCTTGGCACCCGTGACTAGAATGTTCATTCTCTCACCTCGTTAACGTACTGCGGTGCAGTCCGGAATGTCTGCGCCATCCGACACAGTTGCATTATTGCAAATGGTGCAGTTGCTGCCGATGCGGGCAAAGCTGCCCACAGTCGCACCGGTGCGAACAACGCTGTTGGTGTAAATCAGAGCGTAGTCCCCTACCGCTGCATCACAATGGATTTCCGTTCCGGCATTCAGCAGAACACTGTTTCCCACAGATGCACCGTTATGGACACAGGCGTTTTGCAGCACCACACAGCCACAGCCGATTTTTGCGAACGGACTGACATAGGCACTGGGAGCAACGATGTTGGGAAAAGCAAAGCCAAGTGCTTTTGCTTTCTCATACACCTGCGCCCGGAGCTGGTTGTTGCCGATGCCCACCACCAGCAAGCCGTACTCCCTCCGCAACTCCGGCAGATTAGCAAGACCGCCAACCACCGGAATGCCGCAGATTTCAGTGCCCACAGCTTGTCCATCATCCACAAAGGCACAGTCGTATTGGAGCATCGCCCGTTCCGCCACCATGCGCCCGAAGCCACCGGCACCAATCAGCAGCAGCTTTTCCTTAGTCATTCGGGATGCCTTTCAGTGCGTTCTGTACATACTCGGTAGTCAGGATTTTCTTAACCGTACCTTCCACATCCAGACGCTCAGTGTTGTGGCTGGTGTAGGACTCGTCCGCCATGGTATGTACCTCGCCCTTGACCACGAACTTGTCGTAGTTCAGGTCACGGTTGTCAGCGGCAACACGGAAGTAATGACCCATATCCTGACTGCGCAGACGCTCCTCACGGGTCATCAGGGTCTCGAACAGCTTCTCTCCGTGACGGGTGCCAATAATGTTCGTGCCAGTGTCGCCGAAGAGCTGCTGGACAGCCTTTGCCAGATCGCCGATGGTAGAGGCATCAGCCTTCTGGATGAACAGATCGCCGGGGTTAGCGTGCTGGAAGGCGAACATAACTAGATCCACAGCCTCGTCCAGATTCATCAGGAAGCGGGTCATGTTGGGGTCAGTGATGGTGATGGGGTTACCAGCCTTGATCTGGTCGATGAACAGAGGGATAACGGAACCACGGCTGCACATAACGTTGCCGTAACGAGTGCAGCAGATGGTAGTGCCACCACGCTCAGCAGCTACACGGGCATTGGCGTAGATGACGTGTTCCATCATAGCCTTGGAGATACCCATAGCGTTGATGGGGTAAGCGGCTTTATCGGTGGACAGGCAGACGACACGCTTGACACCTGCATCAATGGCGGCGTGCAGCACGTTGTCAGTACCGATGATGTTGGTCTGAACAGCCTGCATGGGGAAGAACTCGCAGGAAGGAACCTGCTTCAAAGCAGCAGCGTGGAAGATGTAGTCAACACCGGGCATTGCGTCACGGATGGACTGAGGATTGCGGACATCACCGATGTAGAACTTAACCTTCTTGGCATTCTCCGGATGCTTGGCCTGAAGCTCATGGCGCATATCGTCCTGCTTCTTTTCGTCACGGGAGAAGATGTGGATTTCCTTCAGGTCGGAATCCAAGAAGTGCTTCAAAACGGTAGAACCAAAAGAACCAGTACCACCAGTGATCATAAGGGTTGCGTTATCAAATGCAGACATTTTTATTTTCCTCCTAATCTTTTATCAAAAAACATCCTTCAAAAGAATTGCATCAATCATCAGTTTGACATTTGGCTGCAAGTCCTTTATGAGGGCTGGAAACAAAAGGATTGTGCTTATTTGCGTCAGCAACGATGCCAACGCAGCACCAGACGCTCCCCACAAGGGGATCATGAGCGCATTCAGCAATACATTTGTTATTGCTGCTCCGATATACAAATATTTGAGATAATTTTGTTTACTGTAAGAAACGACCCATGCATTTCTGGCTACTCCCAGATAGGAAAAAGCTGTATACCATGTAATGATTCTCAACGGAGCTGCAGCCGGGGCGTATGCGTCACCATACAAAATACTCACGATCGGAGACGCTAAGAGCGAAAAGAGAAGTGAAACGCCCACAGACACATAGAACACAATTGCATAAAGCTGCTTGTTCTTGCGTTCAAACAGCTTCTTATTATCGAAAGACTGCAAAATAACCGGGTACAGAGAATCAATTATTGCAGTCAGCAAAAACACCCATGTATTGCACAGTGAAACTGCCGTTGAATAAAATCCCACTTCCGACTCATTCAACATTTGTTTCAGCATGAACTTATCCGTACTGCCGTAAATCGAGACCATCAAGCCAGCTAAAATGAAGTGATAGCTACTAAAGAATAATTCTTTTGCCTTGCGTACTGAGCACTTAAACTGAGGGCCGTTGTGCTTTTTATACATGACAAGAAGGACAACAGCCACCACCATGTAGTCAATAGAAGTCGAAATGGCAAACCATTCTACGCCTTTTCCTGTTGCCAACAGCCACACTTTATAAGCGGAAACAACCGTATATGATATTACCGTCGCAAAAGCAGAGTATTTCGATTCAAGTTTTGATTGAAACCAATAGTCCAGGGTGTCCATCACTTGGAAAACCACACCAATGCCGCAGAGAAACACCACAATGTGCGTCGTAGTCTCTCCCTTATCAGCAATCAGCGTGATACACACCATCATAAGTACTGATAAGACGCTGGAAACCGTTCTAAGGACAATCGCCGATCCAACTGTTTCGCCTTCCTCATCGGGATGATCCACAAAATTCTTTACGATAACCGAATTGATTCCAAGTGTACAGAAAGATGCGAAGAATGATGTATATGTCGCAGCATAATTAATTAGTCCAAAATTGCTTGGTCCCAGGTATCGTGCCGTAAGTAATCCAACAAAAAACGCAAGCAGCATGTGATATACCCGTCCGGCAATAATCCAGCTTGCATTTCTTGTCACCTTACTGCTCAGTAAATCTCGTATCTTCATACTTCTAGACTCCTAATGACTTTTGCCGGAACACCACCAACCAAAGTATTATCCGGTACATCATGTACCACACACGCGCAAGCAGCTACAACACAGCCATTACCTACAGATGAATTGTTGCAAATCGTACTTCTGCCTCCAATCCATGTTCCGTTTCCAATCACCTGATGATAAATCTCGCCCTCACCGGCTCTTCGGGTTCTATCTCCAATTGCATGCCCGCCCGTTTGAAATGTAACCTCCGAACCAAGATCACAATTGTCGCCAATTTGGACTGTACCGTTTCCATTGACCTTACAGTTTTTACCAATCCAACAATTATTTCCAATCGCAATGGTACCTTTGCATTCAATAGGGCCAACTATTGTCGTCCCGTCTCCGACTGGACACCCGATTCCACGGAGCAATTTTCGTTTCATATTGCACGCAAGCGGTTTTGTTCCGACAAAAACATGGTTAATCAAAAACAGATTTAACGTTCTCTTGATACCATTTAAATGCAGCATTCTTTTAAGATTCATTTGCATGATACCATCCATTATCCAATATTTCTGCGCTGCTGCAGGGACCGTCTTCAAACAAAGTCTGCGCCGTGTTGCCTTTGATGATTTTCCTTGCTAATTCAACAAATCGCCCGGATGCCACCTGTGCGTTCCATGTATCTGAAATCGTGGCATACGCATTCTCGCCCGTCTTTCTTCTATAGGCGTCATCGTCCAACAATCTACAGACCTGTTTTTCAAAGTGCTTTTGATTCCCGTTTTCGTAAATCAGACCATTTACGCCATCCTTGATTAAGAAAGGCACTGAGCCAATTGCGTGGCTTGCAACAACCGCACATCCACTGTTCATCGATTCATTTAAAACGGCTCCCCATCCCTCATTAAAATCACTGGTAAACAGGAACACATCGGCTCTTTCCATATAAGCACGCACTTCGTCCGGAGACATTGCGCCAAGCATTTCTACGCAATCTTCTACGCCTTTGCTCCGAATCATTTCACGAAGCTGTGCTTCCATCTCACCATTGCCGATAATACTTATTTTAAAGGAGTAGCCTTTTTTCTTAAGAGATGCTGCCAACTCGATGGAAGCATCCGGATGCTTCCATCCTATAAGCCTGCCGGCCCATAGGATTGAAGCCTGAGGATGCTTCCATCCTGCTGACGTAACCGATAGCTTTCGCTTCATCAATTCAGCGGCATCATATTTTTTGGTCTCCGGGAAATACCCCCACTTAAAGGTTCTTCCCTTAAAATTTGTGTAGCGATTCAAATCCGCAGCAGTATAGGCACTGCTACAGCAGAAATACAACGGTCCCTTTTCAAACGGTTTCAAATGCTTCCACGCACTCGCAAAATTGTGCGGGCTCTGCAACAACCCCGTTCCCTCCTTAAAGTAGCGCTCACTAAACTTAAAGCACAGTTTTCCTTTGCTCGTGCGTCGCATAATCAGACTATCCGGGCATGAGCCGTATATCGCTACATCTGCATCATCAATTAGTTTTTCGGCACGACGCATCTTTTCTTCGGAATCGTAGGCACAAAGCACAAACGGGTATTTGTGATTCATATCCTCATATCCCATGTCAAGTCTCTCTTGCGGAATCGCTTCTAAGGCAACAAATGTATACTCCACACCACCTTGACTTAAAATTCCCTGTGAGAAAGGAAACTGATGGTGATTCATAAAATTAGAAACCATTACAGTTTTCATAAAGGCTCCTTCCTTCCCGCCAGATAGAAAAGCACATAAACAAACTCTATTCCCGGAAATCCTCCCAGAAAAATACTTGCTTCTCCACTGGATTGAATAAACAACCCCAAAATACAAATCAAAGCAGTCCGTGCAACTGGATTATCATTTTCACAACACGCCAAGGTTTTTTTAAGCATCATCCCATAAAAGAGTATTGTTCCCAATAAACCTGTAGAGCAAAGATGTGCCAACGGTGCATTATGGGCATTAGCAAAGCTCGCCTCGCCTAAATTTCCAACTATCCATTGAAAATTAGTACGTAACAAAGAAAGGTAGTCAGTAAATGTTCCTTGACGACCTGAAAATAGTGACTTGCCCATTATCATTAGGTCAGCATATCCACTTCTAAATAGCATCAGATACATTGGAACGAACAATATTGGAAATGCAAAACATAGAGCCACAATCATTTTGGGAATTCTAATTTTTACAGGCAGTATTGCACTTGCAACTACAAATATAGCCGCAATCATACATGTTCTTGCGCCTGTCATCCATAGTAAATACAACAAATACGTAACAAGTATAACAACGAAAGCTTTTTTCCTTGCATTTTTTAGATAAATCATGACAATGCAAATTACCGCAAAAATATAAATTCCTGCAAGATTGCTGTTTCCAAAATACAATGTAAGCGTCGGTGAAACTGTATTATTATCTCTATAATATGCAAACGGCATTAGTGAATAAGCAGAGAACAGTAATCCACTTAGTATTCCAAATCTATATACTGTATCAATCGTTTTTTTATTCTGCAAAAACGTATTATTTAATGCTATAACCCAAAATAATGAAAAATAACAAACTATGGCATAAAGCAATCCGCTTTCAAACGGTTCATCCGTTGTAAATAGACTCACAACAATATCAATGAGAAGCACAAAAAACAATACTATATATTTTCTTTCTGCGCCGTTATTGTAAATCGTCAAAGCGATATTTGCTGTTGTTGCAATAACACCAAGCCAAATCACATAGTGGATAATTCCAGTGTTTTTTAATGGAATAAGCAGAAAGAATAAGAACGCCGCAAACAGTTGGATGTCATGGAAAGATACCTTAAATTCTCGAAGCTCATGTTTTTCAACCATTTATACTTTAAAAACCTCCTACCATATCACTATATAATTTTATATAATCACCATATTTCACCTTTTCACTAAATCTGCAAGCAGAATTAATGCACGTAATTCGGCTAACGTCCGCACAGTTATTATTTATGATTGCTTCTAACATTTCTTCATAAGAATCAACCACTACACCCGAATTCTCATCAATGCACTCAGGGCTTCCACCAGTGCGAAATGTAATCACAGGTATCCCGCATGCTTGTGCTTCAACATTCACCAATCCTAAAACTTCTTCTCTGGTCGGATTCACAAAAACATCTGCTGCGGTATAAATGCCTGCAAGTTCATTTTGATTCTGCGTTCTATGAATTGTTATTATACTAGCGGGCAGCTTCTTATCAATTTTTTCATCCGTTCCAACTAAAACAATTTTGAACAGATTTCCATCGAGTTCAGATGCTAATCTTATAAAGCAATCCAGACCTTTTTTTACTCCCCAGCCAAATGAAACTCCCAAAATAACTTTCTGTCCCTCTTTAACGCCCCACTTATTCCTATATTCGTTTTCTGTTGGCTTAAATACATGCAAATCGATGCCATTGTTAATAACTTTTACTGGATATTCATTTAAATAAGATTCATTCGCAAGATTCGCCAGCCATTTTGACGGAGTAACAACAGTCAATTTTTTTACCCCAGTAAACCATTTTTTCTTTAACCTCCACATTCGCTTTGTATTATCATACAATGCTTCTGGATATTCTTTATACTGAGGGCAATTAAAACAACCTGTTCTCCATTTATCACATTTTGCCATTGTAAAATGTGGACATTGGCCAGTGAACGCCCAGCAATCATGCAGAGTCCATACAACCGGAATTTCATGCTTCTTTATATACGAAAATAGCATTGGTAAATTAATATATGAATTATGAAGGCTGTGCAGATGAATAATATCGGGCTTGAATTCATCAATCTTCTTCAAAAGTTTATATGTCTCAAACCACGCGAAACACCCATTAAATCCCGTGATTCTGGCAAGCGCAACATTTAACCGACGACTATTGAATGTTCCGATTCGATAATAGCCGCAGTCCTCACCTGCATCACGGTTTGTTGTGGTGATAGGCGATGCACACATCACCTCGTGTCCCTGCGCTCTTGCTACCTCGGCAATCCCCATCATGATTTTTCCGGTGCTTCCTTTTGCCCCACCGTTAATCTGCACAATACGCACCACTCGTACTCCTCACTGATTATCGCTAAAAAATGTATATCCTCTACGCCTCATGATTGCCTTTGAGAGATTGAACAGCGGCTTCGGAAGCCACTCACGAAGCCACGTCCGGAATTCAAGCATCCATTCATCTTTAACTCGCATATTCTCTCGGTCACCTTTATAAATAGGATTCCCATCGAAATACTTGCGTGCCTTCGTCAGCACCTTTCCCTTACGAATCACGTCAAGAATTGGGAATTCCCCACGTCGGCTATCTGCGCAACGGGCATTCAGCTGTCGTGCCATATTCGTCAACGCAACCTCATACTGCCAGGCATTCAACGTTTTCGTCAGTGTCTTTTCCATGAAATCCTTACGCCAAATGCCCGCATACAGACTGACAATGTAATCGCCTGCATGATTGTCCAGCAGAAAAATACCCTGTTCCAATTCCTTAGCTTTTCTGTTTCTCAGGCTCTTCATAGTCATAACAAACAGACGCAGATAATCAATCTGATGCTTTTCCATGATTTGAATATCTTCATTAAGCGCTTGAGTAGAAATCTTTTCCGTCAGGAAATAGTCATCCAAGGTAAAGAGAACATACTCTGTCTTAACCAGCGGCAGCACAACTTTCAGACGTTCCGTTATTTCCGTGCCTTCGCCTGCTGCCACCACTGTTACATTTTCAAAAGTGCGATCAGTGGGTTTATCGGTTACTAAAAACGTCTCCACGTTTCGGTCTGCCCAATTCTGATTCAAAAGCAAAATATGTGCATCCCACAAATCCGAAAACTTGTCGCACGTCGAAATAATAATTGAAAAGTTGTTCTCCATCACCATGTATCCTCTGCCACTTATTTCATATGTCGGATTGCCTTTGCAACCACATCTTCCGATGTCTTGCAGCTAGCCTGCAGATTATGATGCTCTCTTGTCATCACAATCGCCTGTTCGTAGTATTTCTTTTGAATTTCCTGATTAGAAATCAGCTGTGTAATCGAATCCACCAATTTAGCTTTATCCGTACAAACCATTGCCGCATTCGTTGACTGCATATACTCAATGATGCCGCTTTCTAGCGAGCCATATGTTAGAATGGATGCGCCACTCGCCAATGCGTCCGCTGCTTTCGTAGAGAGTGAATACCGTGAAAGGTTGATGTCCTTTTCCTCAAATCCCTCTACAATAACAGTTATGTCGCTTTCTGCCATGCGCTTTTGAACCTGCGTGTACGGCACAGAACCCATATATTTGACATTTTGATTGTCCTTAAATACAGAATAGACCTGCTCGTCCTTTTCGTTGGAATAAACCTCCAGCATATATTCTGGATTGATTTTCCCAAGGGCGTAGCCAATATCGTTCAGGGAGTTATTGCGTCCCATACCGATATTTCCGAAGTAAGTAATAACCGGGCAATCTTTGTTAATCACGCTGAACGGTTTACGCTGAACCGTAGAAGTCAAATAAACCGTTTCGCCGTCCAGTCCAAATTCCGAATTATACTTATCCCGAATCTTGTCGCTGATGTAAATCGCACTACCCGGCCAAGCCAGAACCTTGTCAATCAACTTCTTGTAAGTTGATTTATAAAGGTGATAGATTGGATTCAGCGTCTTTTCCACATTGAAATAATAGTCATCGCCAATGCAGGAGACAATTGGCACGTTATATCTCTTGGCGACATACATTGCAATCTGCGGGATAAAATAGTCATCCGAAAAAGCCAGAAACACGCATTCTGGTTTGAAGTCATCTAGCCAATTATTTAGCTTCTCCGTGCACCAGAATCTCTTCCGCCAGAGGATTCCCCTGAGCAAATGCGTAAGAGGCGTATGCTTTCCACCGAACTTGTAGGCAGCTTCTGCTTTTGCATCACCGAGTTCCAAATCATTGTCTTTCCACTCGGTGTCAAGCTCATCATAGTGATAAATCACGCCAGTATCGACTTTCTTCCCCATCCATCGCTGCAACACACGATGATCCGTAATCTGGAAAAGCGTCTCGCAATGCCCCTTGCACGGCTTCTTTGTATTGGAGAATATCTGTGCAATATTCTCTTTCTCCCAATAGTGAAAGTACGCATCAAAAGCGCGTGACGTTGATTTTGTGTTATATGGAACCGTTCCTACGATCAGCACTCTCGGATGCATATCGTTTCTCCTTTGAACTTTTATCGAATATTTAATACTTTCTTGAGTACGGCATTTTGATCGAGCAGACGGATAACTACTGCACACAGCCCTACTGTCAGGGCGAAGTTTCCGGCAGTCAGTAAATACCCTTCAATACTGCTAAATTGGATCGCAACACGGCTTTTGAAGATATTGAGAAGCAGGCCGTGCATCATGTAAATTTCTAAGCTTTGTTTTCCTGCCCAAAGGAAAAACTCACTTACTTTTTCTTTCCGGTTAATACAAAGCTCAGCACGGCATTTTGGTTCATCATCACTATTGCCATCACAGTAAGTGCTACCGTAATCACATAGTTGACCAGAACCAGGCTCAGCCCCACCGGACTGTACAGAATCGGCACTTTGTCCGACTTGATCAAGCTGAGAAGCAGATAGTGCGTGAGATACACTTCCAACGAGTGCTCTCCGACCCATGCAAGAGTACCCCCCCCCGATTTTACTGGAGAAGATTCCCCTACAGAGACCACATACTGCAATACACCCAGCCAACGATGTTGCCGCACGCAAGATAATCGCAAAGCCGCCATCCGACATCTCATAAAGCGGAAATCTAAGAATAACGAACAGCCACACCGCAAAGCAGATTGCGACTATACTATCAATCATCTTTTTGCCTGTATCGGATTCCTTCATCCTGTCATCAAACTGACCATACAAGAACCCTGCATAATAGAAAGGCATATAATAGAGCGTCAATTTGATTGCAAAGAACGAAAGCCCTAAAATTGCGCCAATTCCCACCAGCAGAACCATTCCCACTAAGTAGCACCCCAAAAGTACGGTCTGCTTCTTCAGCAGGTTTTCTTTGCTCACCCGCTCTGCAATGAAAGAGGCAATGCCAAAAATCATGCTAATCGTCCAAATCGTTGCAAGGAACCAATAGCCGGAATCCATATTCCACAGGAGATGCTTAACGTTTAAGAAACCATCCTCTCCAAAAATGATGCCCCTGACTAAAAAGCTCCATACAGCCCACGGCAGCATATACGCAACCGTTCTGCGCTTCACATATTTCCACAGCCCCATACCATCAGAGATTGGGCGGCTATATTTCGTTACAAATCCACTGATCAAGATGAACAACGGCATTTGTAATGACCAGATGATGTTGAAAAGAAAACTCTTCTGCGAATCAACAGTACATCCAGTCATGGTATGCCCCAAAACAACCAGAAGCATCGCAATGCCACGCATAATGTCAACAAACTGATTTCTGTTGTCTATCTTAGCCTGCATCTCTTAATACCCTTTCAAACATAAACTTCCGCAGCCAGTTGGGAGCCAGCGCCGACCCGCTGCGGATTACGCAACTCTTAATGTACTGACCATTTCCAATAAAGCCTTGCTGTTTCATAAATTTGAACAACTTGGCCTGCGTCTTGGCGTATTTCCAACCAGCACGCCGCAAGTACATATCCGAGCCAGCTCTCATGTGGAGCAGCGGTTCTTGAATGTTATAGCCCTGGCATCCCGCCATCAGCATTCGAATCCAAAGATAATAATCCTCCAGCAAATAAAAATCCTGATAAGAACCAACCGCCTCGACGGAGGATTTCTTATACATCACACAGGGGTGATTAAACGGATTACGCTTCTTTGCAAACTCTACGATTTCTGCATTCGTCTCCGGCAGCACTCGCCTCGTATCAACAGTATTCGGATCAGTTGTAAACTCCTCCACGATGCCAGAGCAAATGCTCACTTCCGAATGTGTGTTAAACACAGCAATCTGTTTTTCACAGCGATCCGGGTACGCAATGTCATCACTGTCCATTCGGGCGACCAACTCATTTTTGCAATGCTTGATGCCTTCATTAAGTGCGTTGCCAAGTCCACCGTTCTTCGCGAGGCGGACAACATTCAGAGATTCACCCATCTCTTGCTGCTTTGTAGCAATCACGCTATCTAGCTGTTCGTTCAGCGGTCCATCACATACCAATACGAAATCATTTGTGGATAGCGTCTGCGCTTGTATGCTCTCTATTGCCTGCTTCAGATACTCCGGCTTCTCTTTGTGATAAACCGACATAAGAACGGAGTATTCTCTGTATTCCACAACACTCATAGTCCCTCTCCGCATATCAAAGATTACAGCCCAGACTCAATCTCAAAGAGTCTGAGCCGTTTATTCCTTATAAAGCTCTACTAATCGTCCTCAGCAGTGTGATCTACACACTGCTGCCATGTCTTGTACCGCTACAATAAACGCTGCTACGGAGAATTCACGCTATGGTAACCTCTGTCTTTAGTCCCGATGGCACTATCACACGTTACGGCAGCTCCCGTCTTTAGTCCTGACAGCACTAACACTCGTTACGGTAAGTCATGTGCTTATTTCTGATTCCACCCATCTACGCTACGGTAGCCCCTGCCTTTATTCCAGGTTCCACTCTTTCATGCTACGGTAACTCCCCTGCTTCTGCCGGATTACTCCACACGAATGAGTATCTCCGTGAGCATAAGATTCTCACATCCGCCTTGTTATCTCCAAGGCCGGGATGAAATCGCAGATGATGTTATCATCGTCAAGCCCTGAAACCGCTATGTGAAATTCACCGCAGTGTCGGTAATATCATCACAGTGCCATCCGGCATAAACCCACGAGCTACGGTCGCATCCACAAAAGGGCTCTTTCGGGGCGTAAGAGCCTCGAATTGACCTCGTTTTGCCCTCGCTCGCGCCCATGCTCTCGGCATTTTGCACTACTAAATGCAGTATTTCGGCTTCATACAGGGCAATCTACCGACTTCCCAGCTTGACGCTACCGTAAGAGCCGCATTTATGCCTGACTCCACTTTGGATTTACTTCCAACTTTTGACAGCGAGAAATGTACAAAAACGTCGCTATTTAGTGGTTTTCTCCGCTCATTGCAGTGGTTTGACCCTCGGAAATCCCCTCGGTACTTTCAGGCATAAACAGGATCTTCACTGTCGCAAACATGATCTTGAGATCCTCGACAATGCTGGGATGTGCTATGTACATCAAGTCCATAACCAGCTTGTCGTAGGGGGTCGTGTTGTACTTGCCGTAAATCTGCGCGTAGCCGGTCAGACCAGCTTTTGCCTGCAAGCGCAGGGAAAACTCCGGCATTTCCTCACAGTACTGGGCAGCAATTTCAGGGCGTTCGGGGCGGGGACCCACGATACTAAGCTCGCCTTTCAGAATGTTGACAAGCTGCGGCAACTCATCTATGCGGCAAGCGCGAATCACCTTACCGACAGGCGTGATGCGGTCATCATGATCACCGCTGGACAAACGGGCTACGCCGTCTTTTTCTGCGTCAACGCGCATACTGCGGAATTTCAGGATGCCAAACTCCTTGCCATCCTTGGTCAAGCGAATCTGCTTATAAAACACCGGACCGTGATCGGTTGCCTTGATGGCAATCGCCGTGACAAGGAAAATCGGGCTGAGAACGACCAGCGCAACAGCAGAAATCACGATGTCAAGCAGACGCTTAATGAACAAATACTCCGGTTGCGGATGGTAGCGCCCCACCTTCAGCATCGGCAGGTGGAACATATGCATCGGGTACGCGCCGGACATAATGGTATCCCCGACGCGCGGGATAACAAATGTACCAATGTTATTTTCCACGCAGTACTTCAGAATCACATTGCGGTCATGGCTATGAATGCCGCTCATAAACACCGTGCTGACGCCGTCCAGCATGGCAAGGTTCGCAATGCATTCATCTGCCGTGGCGGTAAGCACAACCTTGTACTTATCGTCCAGCCCATACTTGCCAATCATTTTTCCATACCTTGGCGGATGTCGTAAATCACAGCCGTTGCCTGCGGCGGGAAAATCTTGAAATACGCGTGGTGCGCGTTATATGCCCAGACGGCTGCCAAAATCACCTGCCCGATCAGCGCCGCAACGCCCGGCAAAATGTTGGGCAGGTGCTTGCTCAGCAGCCAAATCACAATGTACATAATGAAATCGCTGACCGCTACTGCCAAGAACTGTGCGTAGACGATCTCGGAAATGCGCTGCATGGACATGAACAAGGCATCGTATACGCGCCCAAAGATGATGAACAGCACAAAGAACAGTGCCACCACCAGATAATCGCCCTTTGCGTAAAATGGCGATGCAATGTGCTTTGCATAGTACAAATACCAGCATAGTGCAAACGGGACCGTTACCAAAACCGCGTCCAGTGTTTTCATGATCCGTAAAATCAAATCGTGCTTAAACCTTGTCATGATTTCTCCTTAAACCTTACCCTACTTTTTCTGTCGGTTCCTCGCCCAACAGCTTCCGCAACTTATCTATTTTGTCTGCATTCAGCTTCGGTGACTGCTTGCGCAGCAGTACCTTTTGCTCATAGAGCCAGCGCCCCAGCCAGATACCGTCATCTGCTTTGTATTTAGCAGGAATCAATAGGTTGCCATGTTCCTGCAGATAATCCTGTGCCTGTTCATACCGATGCTGCCACGGATCCGGCTTTTCCCATTGCATACCGATAGCGTCCAGCAGCGCTACGCGCTGCGGCGTGAGCTTGCAGTTGCTCTTGCCCGGATTGTTGCGTGCATACTGCTGGCGCGCCACCCACTTGCCGAGGGCAATGCCATCCGCCGTGGTATAGGCGATGGGGACATTCAAACTTCCGTATTCCTCAAAATACCGCTTGGCTGCCGCATAAGCTTCACTCCACTGGAAGTCATAATTATTCTGTTCCCACCGGATTCCGATGTCTTCCAGCCGCGCGGCTTTTTCCTGTTGCAGCGTGCCATTTGCATAGGTTTGCTTCTGATTTCTTACCCAAACACCCAGACGCAAGCCGTCTTTGGTTGTGTAGGACACAGGCATGACCAGATTGCCGTGTTCGGCGTAATATTGGGCAGCTGCTGCAAAGCCGCGCTCCCACTTTTCGCTGAAGGCGTCCCACACCATGCCGATGTTTTCGAGTTTCTCTATCTTGTCATCGTCGAGTTTTCCCGCAGCCTTTTCGGCGCGTCGGTTGCACACCCAGGTTCCCAAGAGGAAGCCATCATCCGTCACCCAGCCCACGGGCACCAGCAGGTCACCGTGTTTGGCATAATACTGCTCTGCCGCCGCCAGCCCACGCGTCCACGCAAGGTCGTTGTAACTATCCCAGCGCATACCGATACTGTCCAGTCGCTCGATTTGCTGCTCGGTCAGGCTGCCCGTGCATTTGCCGCTGCGAATTTGCCGCTGCATTTGCAGCCATGCGCCAAGGCTCAGCCCCATCGGCGTTTTGTAGCGTCTGGGGATGTCCAGATTGCCGTTTTCGGCGTAGTAGATGCTTGCCTCGGAGAAGTAATGATCCCACGTTGAGGACAGGCTGCTTTGCAGCTGTTCAAACAGCACGCGGCAGTTATGGACCTGTTCGACAACTTCAAAACGATCCGTGACGATTTTGTCACCCTCGCCGTTGGCGTAGAGACGCTGCACGGCGGCGGTCATTTCGTTTTGCAGCCCACTGATACTGGACAGGCCTTCAAAGTTATTGACGACATCCAGAATAAGCGGTGTCGCGCTATCCCCTGCTGTCAGAGCACGCCCAATCTGCTGTTTGTAGATAATAGGCGAAATCGTCGGGCGGAACAGAATAACACCCGAGATACCCGCAACATGGACACCCTCATTGAGCATGTCAATGCAGAACAAAAGCTTTAAGTGCTTGCTGTTGTCTGCCTTAAAGGCCGCAAAAGCTTTATCTGTGGCAGGATCATCAGACAGGGCTTTGTACACGGTAGGTTTTGTATCAATAGCCGCAAACCACTCCGGCACATGGGAAATCATCTCGTCCATGTGCTCCTTGCCAGAGCAGAACACGATATACTTGCCGCTTTTATTGGTGATGTGGTGAGCAAAGACCCTGTCCAGTCCGTCCGCCTGCTCCAAGGCGCGCTTTAGGGCGTCCAGATATTTCTGGTTCACATCCTGAATGCCCGGGCTCCGCAGATTGTCAACTCGCGACTGATACCGCGCCAGGTCCTGCTGGTATTTAAAAACCGTGGTCACATATTTCGGAGCAGGCAAAATGCCCCGGACGATTGCCTCGCCCAGGGTCATTTCAGATGCAACATGGCCATCGAACAGTTCCTCGGCCATATCGCGGTTATTATCAAGGTAACGCACGTTGGTGGCGGTCAAACCCAGCAGTTTTGCACGTGGGCAGAGAGCCAACAGCCTTTGCGTGCTCTCACCCCAAAATTCCGCACCAATTCGATGAAACTCATCCAGTATAATGTAGGTGGGGTTCTGTTCTGCTATCTGGTTAAGCTGCTCCGGCGTACTGCACATCAGCTTGGCATACGTATAAAAGCGTACATTTTGAAGTGGGAAGTCCTGGTCTTGGCGCAGTAAGCTCTCCCGCTGGGTCTTGAAGATGTACTCGCTGGGGGAAAGCCAGATAATCATTTCATTTGGGTGAGCTTCAATGAGTTTGAACGCGATATAGCTCTTACCTGTACCGGTGGGGTGAACAATAGCAGCTTTGCCGTATTTATCCATCATCTCGTACGCGGCCATGTAAGCATTCGCATTATGCTCATACAGATCCAGCGCCATATTGTCCACCCACTTCCTCGCAAAGTGTCTTCCATTTTTATAATGGA
>ERZ779843.595-NODE-595-length-52848-cov-18.732502_pt1 | contig 52848 bp, 65 predicted proteins | sample MGYA00511560_ERZ779843 | MGnify/ENA primary metagenome ERZ779843 (study PRJEB29588, sample SAMEA2158062) | human gut metagenome | biome: human gut; feature: human-associated habitat; material: faeces | place: Denmark | collected 2008/2010 ... | reverse complement strand
AAACAAAGCGTAACGAACGCTCTTTCAGCTAATTCGCTACGCTTTGCTCAAATTTGCAAATCCGCTATGTGTTTATTTTAGATTCTACGATAAACTTCATCAAATGGTACTCTGCACCGTTCTCCCCAGATTCCTTTATTTCCGTCCCGTATTCCACAGGGGATAACCATATTTATTTCAGCACCATGAGGCAATTTCAGTATCCTTTTTAGCCGACGGCTATCCAAACCTTCCAGAGGACAAGTGTCATACCCTTCGTTTGCCATAGCAATCATAAACGTTTGGGCAGCAAGTGCACAAGATTTATGGGCAGTCACGCGCATATCATTTTCGGAAACTTCGAGCATCATCGGGCGGAAAATGCTGATAATATTAACCAGTAGTTTTCTGAATAATCCCAAAATTCCAAAGAAACGGGCATAAACAAACGGCATCAATTTGCCATAGTATAATTCCCGGTCTTTGATGCGTTTGGCCTGACGCTCTTTCGGACTGTAACGCCGGATATTCTCCCGCTCGAAGTCAAGTACAAACCGCGCATGCTTCCTGTACCAATCACGCCGTACCACGAAAACAACTATTTGTGAAGCTGTAGAAGTGGCTTTCTGATCGAGACAAGCTCTTGAAACCTTTGCCAGTAATTCGGGCTGAGTGATATGATAGAACTCCCACAACTGCATATCCGAGCTGTTGGGAGCTAATGTAGCCAATTCCAGATAATGTTTTATTCTTTCCGGATCTATCAGTTTTGTTCTGTCATACGCTCGCACAGAGCGACGATAATGGAGGACTTCGTCTAAATTCATAATGCTGTAAATGTTATAATACTATTATACTTTTCCTTAGAGCTAAAAAACTTCAGGATATTCATAGAATTAATTCTATCGTAGTATAAGATTAAAACAGCCCCATAAGCTAATTGTTCCTCAACTAACCGGACTTTTCGTGTAATCAGAATGATCGATGTGCTGTATATCACTAATTCGTGATGCTTTCCCAAACCAGTTTATTGTCTCGTTATGAATTTGGTTATTTTTCACCATTGTGTGAATGGCCGAAACAGACTATTTTTGCAAAAAATTAATCATTCATAATCTATTAAGCAATGAAAAGTAATACTATTTGTCAAGTAATTCTTGCAGGAAGCATCATATTGGCTTCTTGCCAATCTAACAATTCTGCCAAGCAAGATGAGTCTCAACAAACAATGAACGAAACAGTTATGAACAAAGTTACAGATTGCAAAATCAGTGCGGGAAACATCACTTTCACTAATGCCATCAATGGAGCTGAAAATTGCGTGAAACTGCTTGATGATGGCGCATTGGAATTCCATTGTGCCGAAGGACTGGATTTCTTCAGTGACCCGAATGGAAAACTGTCAAATACAACGCTTCCTATCCTGCTCGTCCCCGTTGAGAACACGAAACCTTTTACGTTAATAGCCAAGGTTACTCCAGAGTTTACAGCAGAAGGGTTGTATAATGCAGCCGACCTTTTTGTATATTCTTGTGATTCACTTTGGCAGAAACTGGCATTTGAACAGGATGAATACGGTAACCACCGTATTGTTACAGTAAGAACACAAGGAACATCCGATGATAATAATCATGATAAATTAGATGTTTCATCTGTTTACCTGAAGATTTCATCTGATACAAAAACCATTGCCAGCTATTATTCCATCGACAAGAAAAGATGGAACATGGTTCGTCTATACAAGAATTGTTATCCAAAAAACATCTATTTGGGCATCAGTAGCCAGTGTCCTCAAAAAGGCAGCTGCACAAGTCGTTTTGAAGAAATTTCTTTGTCTCACGATAATGTTAGCGATTTCCGCTTGGGAGAATAAGCCATTATATATTGAAGGTGTAATTCTTAAAATGGCATGACAAAAGCCGCAGAATATTTCTACTTTCTGAAAAAGCTTATGATTTAAGTATAGTTTTGGAATCAATTGATAACAAAGAAAAGAATTTTGCTCTTATCTTTAAAAATAATAAGAAAGAGCAAGTTCTATTGATTTTCACAAAGCGCTTTAAATCATCCATTTACAACTTTTCTCAGAAAAACCCACTCCAAGGTATCAAAAGAGCACAATACTTCCCGCACTACATCCTATCTTTGCAATGTCATCAGAAATAAATGATGGCAAGTAAACCCTATTTTTTTTAACCAATTAAACTTTAATTATTATGGCTTTAGAGTATGTAGTGACCAAAAGAGTGTTTGGCTTTGACGACACAAAGACAGAGAAGTATGTAGCGAAATCTGTACGTTCGGGACAGATGAGTTTTAGTAAAACCTGTGCAAAGGTTAGTCGACTTTGCGGAATCCACCGAAAGGTAGTAGATTTAGTAGTCAGCGGTCTGGTTGATATGATGGCGGAGGATATTGATGACGGAAAAAGTGTTCAATTAGGAGAATTCGGCATTTTCCGCCCCACCATTAAGGCTAAAAGTGCGGATACAGCGGAAGGTGTAACGGCAAGTAATATAGTGCGCAAGCGTATTGTATTTACTCCGGGAAAGATTTTCCAACGTACTTTGGGAGAAATGAGCGTGACACGTTCTATTCCCGTTGATACGGATTATACGGACGGAAGTAGTTCCGGTGGTAACGGCAGTGGCGGAAATCAGGGCGGTGGCAACCAAGGTGGTGACGGCGGTTTGGATGAAAATCCATTAGGATAAATCTCCTTGTCAGAGTGAAAAAGTGAGTAGTGAAGTTCTTTCGCTACTCACTTTTCTGCTACTATAAAACACTACTCGATGTAAAATCATTCTTGCCGAGTAGTTCTTTATAAATAGATATTTTACGAAATCCTACCTTTTTCAATATACTTGTTATTTCTTCCTCCGAATAATACCTTTCCCAAATGATGAAATGTTTGGCTGTGTCTTCAAGTATCAGGTTATATTGATATGCAAAAACTTTGTTCTCCGGATAATGGAATGTCTGGCTTAGAAGTAAATATTCACTTTCATTCCAGAACCCACCGCAAGGGGCATATTCCCAATCCCGGCTTTCCTGTCTGTCATCAATAATCCCTTCCGAGAAAACATCAAAAATGAGAATGCCTCCATCAGCCAGCGAAAGATATATATTGTCCAGCAATCGGTCGCGATCACTATCCGGATGGGTTCCCATATCACAATAGATCATGGTGATTGCATCGTACTTACCCATAGGATAATTATTGATGTAGTCACCCAAAATATAGTTGATTTCCTCCCGTTTTCCAATGGCATATTCTATAGAAGCTTTATTAAAATCAATGCCCGTCACCATATAATCCTTATCTGCTAAAAGCGATGTGTACAGCCCCGGACCGCAACCTAAATCAAGCAAATGACTTTGGGGCTTTGTGTGCTGGAGTATGAAATCCACTATCTTCAGAACTGATTCCTGCTTCCGGCTTGCACCATCAGATTGCGGATCAAGGTGATCTTTTAATATCTGCTGCTGAATGTAAGGGTCGGTCCAAATGTTATGAACGGACTTTTCAAATAAAACAGGTTTATGATCTATGATTCTCATGCTTTCTTGTAGATAGTTCTTTCATATTATTCATTAATAGCTCATTGGCAAACAAAAATCTGTTTTTCCGAATAATCACAAAATGCTTCTTCTTCAAAACTGCCAAACTTATGAAGAATTTCAAAACCGTTCCATTCCAGGTATGAATCTAACTCTTGAGGAAAGAATAGCCTCATATCCAAATTTTGAACCGAATCAAACTCACTATTAATGAAATAGTGCCATTCTATGCGATTTATCTGAGTTTTGCTCTCGTATCGCATGATCTGCTTTATCAATACTTCTCTCCCATCTTTGGTGGTATATTCAGCAATTTCTATTGGCTCTTTTTCATGTTCTACAATGTATTGGATATCGGGATTAAAACAATCTAACAAAAATATGCCTCCTGCTTTGAGATGATTTTTAACCACACGTAATGCTTTAAACAAATCTTCATTTTGATATAAATGATGGATCGAATTGAAAGGAATAAAGACAAGGTCGTATTTCTTCTTTAAGTCGAGAGTTCTGATGTCAGCCTCAATAAATTCTATTTCTAATCCTGCTCCGGCAGCTTTTATTTTCGCTTGTTCAAGCATAGAAGCTGTGTAGTCCACCCCGCTGATATCATACCCTTCCTGTGCTATAGGAATAGTAAGTCTGCCTGTACCGCAACAAAGCTCAAGTATACAGGCATCCTTAGCTTTAGGCAGCCATCGCTTGTAAAATAGCAAATCATCTATGTGGGTATTCATTCCATCATAAATATTCGCATCATAAATTAAATCCCCAACTTTATAATTGCTATTCACCTGATTCTTCAATATCTGGTGAGTACTAATATTTACTTAACCATACAAAGGTAATATATTTGTTTTCATTAATAAACACTATTCCAAGTAATTCACTCTGCTTTGTCCGAATATGTCCGTTAGTCAAAACTTTTTTCTATATTCTTGTGGTGTTACCCCTTTCAATTTTTTAAAAATCCGATTAAAATGTGGTACATCATTAAATCCTACTGCAAAACAGATTTCCGACACTTGTTTTTGTGAGTGTTTTAGGAGCTCGCAAGCCGTATTCAGGCGATACTGGGTCACAAATTGTGAAAATGTCATTCCCTTGCATCGTTTGAAGTATGAGCAAAATGCAGAACGGTTCATGCCTACTTCTGCAGCAATATCGTCTAAAGAGATAGCATGGACATAATGGGCCATCACATAGGTGCAAATCTGCTGCATACGTCTCACATCCCGATCTATATTCATAGGTTTACCTGCAAAAGTATGATCGGATGAAGTGAATATGACAGGTAGCAAGCGAAACATCTCGCACAATCGTTCTAATTCGTCCATATCGTTCATTTCCAATAATATTTTACGAATGATTCGAGAACTTTCCAAGCCAAACTTTAACGCATTAACAGGAAATGTAAGACCTGCCAAACGGTTTCTCAATTCGGGAAACACTTCTATGCATTTCAGTACAAAGGTATGACTGAAAGCAACCATCAGGTAATGAATACACCCGTCAGTGTCTGTCGATGAAGGTGTATATTCCCAGTAATGATGCATAGATGGTGGTATCAATGCTACATCACCTGCCGAAAAAGGTTGTAACGTATCACCTGCCATTCGGATGCCATGTCCATGTAACACATAATATAGCTCCCATGCATCATGCTGATGCAGTTTGGCTTCTATATGAGCCTCAATTCGTTGGTCTATAAAAAAGAATGAGTGGTTCTCTACTTCGGGCAGCTCATAGGGAGTAATCATATCTTCCATAATTGTATGCAAAATAGTTTAATGCAAATATACGACAATTCTACGAAACAATACCACAAATATACAACAAGAAAGCGGCATAACTTTGCTGCCGAAAACAACAAGTATAACTATTAAAATGTATTGTTATGGATTTCTATCAAGTATTAGAGAAAAGGAGAACCATCCGCGACTTTTCCAATAAGGAAGTAACGGATGAAGTGTTGGTAAAGGTATTGTCTGCTGCATTTAAAGCTCCGACCAACGACCATTTGCGGCAGTTTGAGTTTATTGTTGTAAGAGGGCAGGAAAACATCACCCGATTGATAGCACCTGTGGCAGAAAACACCAAAAACATCCAACAAACTGGGCTTGAAGCCACCGCAAGCATCATGGACAAGGACGAACATGCCATGTTTACCGATGCATTGCCCAAACAACAACGTATGCTAATCCAAAGCAATTGCCTTATCCTGCCGTTTTTCAAACAGAAGGATTATCCTTTATGCAAGCCAGCAGACCAAAGTTCTTTGAACTATTTCGCTTCGGCTTGGGCAGCTGTAGAGAACATTCTGTTAGCCGCAACTGCAGAAGGACTGGCATGTGCTTTCCGTATTCCCATTGGCAATGAACCGGAGTACGTGAAACATCTCGTTAATGCTCCCGTTGGATATGAATTCACCTGTTTCCTTGCTATCGGTTATGCAGCTGAAAATGCACATATATGCAAGCAGAAAGATATTCGGGTAGAAGAGAGAATTCACAAAAACATCTGGTAAATTCAGTATAGATTAATAAAATCATCATTTCTAAAACACTGAATTTTAATTAAATAGAAATATGTCTTAAGATTTTTATCAGAATTATCTGTTTAAAGGTACTCAAAGGGGACAATCCCCCTTGTGCCATATAGTACCTTTGCAAAGTCATCTGAAACAAATGACAACAGTAAACCTTATTTTTTTTAACCTATTAAACTTTAATTATTATGGCTTTAGAGTATGTAGTGACCAAGAGAGTGTTTGGCTTTGACGACACAAAGACTGAGAAGTATGTAGCAAAATCTGTACGTTCGGGACAAATGAGTTTTAGTAAAACGTGTGCAAAGGTCAGTCGACTTTGCGGAGTCCATCGAAAAGTGGTAGACTTGGTAGTCAGCGGTCTGGTTGATATGATGGCGGAGGATATTGATGACGGAAAAAGTGTTCAATTGGGAGAGTTCGGCATCTTTCGCCCCACCCATTAAGGCCAAAAGCGCGGATACCGCAGAAGGTGTTACGGCAAGCAATATAGTACGTAAACGTATTGTATTCACTCCGGGGAAGATTTTCCAACGTACTTTGGGAGAAATGAGCGTAACTCGCGCCATTCCCATCGATACAGATTATACGGACGGAAGCAGTTCCGGTGGTAACGGTAGCGGCGGCAACCAAGGAGGTGACAGTGGTATAGAGGATGATCCGTTAGGATAATGCCAAATTAAAGTAGCGAAAGAACTTCGCTACTTTTTTTGTTTCCATACCTATTTATATGGATAATATCTCTTATTTTTGCACATATTATAACTATAAATAGGTAATATGGAAACATCAAAAGTCTACTACACAGACCTGCGTACCTCTCCTACTTCCAATCTTCTGGATAAGATGGAGCGCCTGGTAAAGCGGGCAGGTATTGAACAGCTACCCTTAAAAGACAGTTTTGTCGCTATCAAGATTCACTTCGGTGAGCCGGGAAACCTTGCTTATCTTCGGCCGAACTACGCGGCTCGCATGGCAAACCTATTGCGCAACAATGGTGCGAAACCTTTCTTGACGGACTGTAACACACTATATTCAGGCCGTCGTGCCAACGCCGTCGATCACTTGCAAAGCGCAATGGAAAACGGTTATAATCCTATATCCGCCCAATGCCAGGTCATCATCGGAGATGGATTGAAAGGTACGGATTGCCGGGAAATTCCTTTGAACGGTGAGTACTGTGCCGCCCCTAAGATTGGTACTGCCATAGCCGATGCGGATATTATCATCAGCATGAATCACTTTAAAGGGCACGAACAAGCCGGTTTTGGCGGAGCTTTAAAGAATTTAGGCATGGGCTGTGCCAGCGTAGCCGGAAAACTAGAACTGCATTCGGCCTCTCAACCCAAAATAGATACGAGAAGTTGCATCGGCTGCAATATCTGCGTGAAGCACTGTGCACACGACGCCGTACATCTGAATGCAGGACGCAAAGCAGAAATAGATTACGCGAAATGCGTAGGTTGCGGGCAGTGTGTCGCCTTGTGCCAGTATGACGGCGCCATTATGGGCGATGAAGATACGTCCGAACGCTTAAACTATAAGATTGCCGAATATTCACTGGCCGTAGTGAAAGATAAGCCCAACTTCCACATCAGTTTTATAATGAACGTATCTCCGGAATGTGACTGTTGGAATCATAATGATGCCGCCATTGTTCCCGACCTTGGTATTCTGGCTTCTACAGACCCGGTGGCTCTGGATAAAGCGTGCGCGGATATGGTGATCCAGGCTCCTATACTGCACACGGGTAACCGCCTTTCTGCCGGACATGAGCACGATGATTTGTGCGGCCATGACAAGTTCCACATGATGCACCCGGATACGGACTGGCTGGCTGGATTGCGCCATGCGGAAAAGATCGGATTGGGCAATATGCAATATGAATTGGTGAAAATTTAAACCTTTTCTGTCCGAAAGAGTCATAATATAAATGTAGCGATACAAAACCTGTAAGGATTGAGACAAATCCTCAAACAAAATGAGCGCTCATCTCCTACTTTTGTATCTTGAAGAAACATAATAATAACAAATTAAAATCTAATCATTGAATAATGGAAACATCTGCTAAACTCTACTCTTTGTCGTTCAGTAACGTGAAGACCTATTTGTTTGCATTCTTATTTGTTGCAGGAAATATAGCATTACCGCAGCTTTGCCATCTGGTTCCCATGGGCGGACCGACTTTGCTGCCTATCTATTTCTTTACACTAATTGCTGCCTATAAATTCGGTTTCCGTGTGGGACTGCTTACAGCTTTACTTTCTCCGGTGATTAATCATTTACTGTTTGGTATGCCCGCTGCCGCTGCATTGCCTGTGTTGCTGATAAAATCCGGTTTGCTTGCAGGAGCCGCTGCATTTGCCGCACGATATACAAAAAAGATATCCTTAGTTGCATTGCTTGGTGTGATTCTTGCTTACCAAGTGATAGGCACTGCTTTTGAATGGGCTATATGTGGTAACTTCTTCCTGGCCGTACAAGATTTCCGTATCGGTATTCCGGGTATGCTGATCCAATGGTTCGGTGGTTACGCTCTGCTGAAAGCTATTTCCAAACTTTAATAATAGACTATCTCCCATAACAATATGGCAAAAACAATGGAAGAAGTGCTGGAACGCTTCCGCACAATTGAATTCCACGATGATTTTGATATGATCGTGGCTATTGCTAATGGCGGTATCGTTCCGGCAGGTATCATCAACCAGCGATTGCAAAAAGAAGTGCATCTGCTACGTATCAATTTGCGGGATGAATATCAGCATCCAAAGTACGATGCACCCCAGTTGCTCGCTCCGGTTGACTTTGATTTTAAAGATAAAAGCATCTTATTGGTAGATGACCGTATTAAGACAGGCTCTACCATTCGTCTGGCGTGCGAATTACTAAAAGAGGCACGTATGATAAAAACATTCGCAGTCAATGGTACGGCAGATTATGCCTTGTTTGACGAGACGTGTTTTAAGTTCCCGTGGATCATATAAGTAATTCATAATTAGCAATTAATAATTCAAAAGGGCCTATGGATAGAAGGGATTTCTTAAAGACTCTGGCGGTAACGGGTGCGGTGATGACCGTGCAACGTTCCGAAGCAATGGACATACTGGCGCAAAAACTGACAAATGCTGGCGGCGGTAAGGTGGATCTGGTAGCTGTGATGGGTGGAGAACCGGAAGCGATGTTCAGGCGTGCTATTACAGAAATGGGTGGCATGAAACAATTTATCAAACCGGGACAAAAGGTAGTGGTTAAACCGAATATTGGTTGGGATAAAGTACCCGAACTGGCCGGTAATACGAATCCGAAACTGGTTGCGGAAATTGTGAAGCAATGTCTTGCCGCAGGTGCCAAGGAAGTTACGGTTTTTGATCATACTTGTGATGACTGGCAGAAGTGCTACAAGAACAGCGGCATTGAAGAAGCTGCCAAAGCTGCGGGTGCCAAGGTTATGCCGGCTCATCTGGAAAGCTACTACAAACCAGTCTCATTGCCCAAAGGCGTACGCATGAAAAGTGCCAAGGTACACGAAGCTATTCTGAACAGTGATGTATGGATCAATGTGCCCATCCTGAAAAACCATGGCGGCGCCAACTTGACGATTTCCATGAAGAACCACATGGGTATTGTCTGGGATCGCGGTTTCTTCCATTCCAACGACTTGCAGCAATGTATTGCCGATATCTGCACAATGGATAAGAAAGCAGTGCTGAATGTGGTGGATGCCTATCGCGTTTTGAAAACGAATGGTCCGCGTGGACGTTCTGCTTCGGATGTGGTATTGACCAAAGGATTATTTATTTCACAGGATATTGTGGCCGTAGATACGGCTGCCACCAAATTCTTTAACCAGGTTCGCGAAATGCCGCTTGAAAGCGTAGCTCACCTTGCTAACGGGCAGGCATTGAAGATTGGAACAATGGATTTGGATAAGCTGAATGTGAAGCGTATCAAGCTTTAATTCAAGCGATATAAAGTATACACACTTATGTTGAGAAAAGCACGTATTATATTGTCCGTTGTTATCTTCGGGCTGATAACCTTTTATTTTCTGGATTTTGCGGAAATATTGCCAAATAGTTTCCACAGACTGGCACATATACAGTTTGTGCCGGCATTGATGTCACTCAGTTTTATTATCCTGGTAGTGCTGATACTGATTACCTTGTTATTGGGACGTATCTATTGCTCTACAATTTGTCCGATGGGTATCTTTCAGGATATAGTGACCTGGATTTCTAAAAAAACGGCAAAGAAAAAGAAACGTTTCCGCTACTCGCCTGCCAGGAATATACTGCGCTGGGGAGTATTGGGTGTAACGGCGATAGCTTTTCTTTTCGGATTTACGGTCATTTTAGGTCTGCTCGATCCTTACAGCGCTTTCGGACGTATGACGGTCAATGTGTTTAAACCTGTGTATATGTTAGGGAACAATTTGCTGGAAAGCATATTTTCAAGTTTTAATAACTATACTTTCTATCAGGTGGACGCTTCTCTTCTGAGTATCTCGTCCTTTGTTATCGGACTGTTGACGTTCTTGGTGGTTGGCTTTCTGGCATGGAAATACGGACGTACCTGGTGCAACACAATATGCCCGGTAGGTACGCTGCTTGGCTTTCTAAGTCGCTTCTCACTGTTTAAAGTACGTATCGATACAGAAAAATGCAATCATTGCGGACTGTGTGCCACTAAATGCAAAGCCTCATGTATTAATAGTCCGGAACAGACTATTGACTACAGTCGTTGCGTAGATTGTTTCGATTGTCTGGGTGAATGTCGCCAGAACGCACTTAGTTATACCACTCCCCTCAAAACAGAGAAACAGGTGACTGACGCTTCCAAACGCCGTTTTTTACTTGCCGGGCTGACAACTGCCGCCGCAACTCCCAAAGTAATGGCACAAGCCCAGAATGTAGCGGCTGTGGCAGCCGGAATGAAAAGTGACAAACGTCAGACGCCTATAACACCGCCGGGATCTATCAGTCTGGAGCATTTTCAGGCACATTGCACCTCGTGCCACCTGTGTGTCAGCAAATGCCCCTCGCATGTACTGAAACCTGCTTTTATGGAGTATGGTTTAGGGGGAATGATGCAGCCGACCGTTTTCTTTGAAAAGGGTTTCTGTAATTTTGATTGTACCGTATGCGGGGATGTTTGTCCGAATGGAGCTATCCTGCCACTGACGAAAGAGCAGAAACACCTGACACAGATGGGTAAAGTTGTCTTCATCGAGGAGAACTGCATCGTCTACCGTGACGGAACCAGTTGTGGGGCTTGTTCGGAACATTGTCCTACGCAAGCTCTGTCGATGATTCCTTTCAAGGACGGATTGACAATTCCTCATATAGATACGGAAATTTGTGTAGGTTGTGGCGGTTGTGAATACGTCTGCCCTGCCCGCCCCTTCCGCGCCGTATATATCGAAGGAAATGCCGTACAGCAAGAGGCTAAACCCTTCACCGATAATCATCAGGAAGAAATTCAGGTAGATGATTTCGGCTTTTGATTAAATATTTTCCCGATTCCCACTGACGCCTGTCTTCGATTGTATAAATTGGGGGCAGGCGTTGCTTTTTCTCTATACTTAGCACATTTTTCTCCCTTTTTACTTTCAACCTACGATAAAATCACTAATTTCGTGGCGAACAAATATATGGTAGATTTTTTACATGGAGGCAACATCAAATAATTGGTTTACGAACAAATATCCTATAGGATATGCTCTGAGCGGTGGTTTTATCAAAGGTTTCGCGCATCTGGGCGTGATGCAGTCATTGTTGGAACATGACATCAAACCTAATATCCTTTCGGGAGTAAGCGCAGGGGCTTTGGCAGGCGTGTTTTATGCAGACGGCAACGAACCGCATAAAGTGCTGGATTACTTTTCCGGGCATAAGTTCCAGGATCTGACTAAATTAGTCATACCGAAAGTGGGATTGTTCGAGTTAGGAGAATTTATTGATTTTCTGAAAACCAACCTGAAAGCAAAGACGATGGAAGAATTGCAAATACCTCTCATCATCACTGCAACCGACCTCGATCACGGACGTGTGGTGCATTTTCACAAAGGGAATATTGCCGAACGTGTGGCGGCTTCCTGCTGTATGCCCGTCCTCTTCTCTCCTGTAAAAATAGAAGGAACGCATTATGTAGATGGTGGGGTGTTTATGAACTTACCTGTATCTACCATCCGACGTGTTTGTAGCAAAGTGGTGGCAGTAAATGTTAGTCCGCTACTGGCGAACAAATATAAGATGAATATTGTAAGTATTGCCATGCGTTCCTACCACTTCATGTTCCGTGCCAATACGTTCCCCGAACGGGAAAAAGCGGATTTATTAATAGAACCGTATAACCTGGATGGATACAGCAATACCGAACTGGAAAAAGCAGAAGAAATATTTATGCAGGGATACAATGCCGCTAACACTCTTCTGAATCAGTTGAAAGCGGATCAGGGAACCATCTGGAAAGATGAAAGTAATTATCAAATCATAAAATAAAAAACAGAATGGGGAAAGATGAAAAAATGATTATCTATCAAGTGTTTACGCGCTTGTTTGGTAACAATCATAATCACTGCATCAATAACGGAAACATAACGGAAAACGGATGCGGTAAAATGGCGGACTTTACTGCCAAAGCGCTCAATGAAATAAAGAAATTGGGAGCCACCCATATTTGGTATACCGGCATCATAGAGCATGCCACGCAAACGGATTATCGCCGTTACAACATACGTCCCGATCATCCGGCTATTGTTAAGGGAAAAGCAGGCTCTCCTTATGCCATCAAAGATTATTATGACGTGGACCCGGACTTGGCAAACGATGTACAGGAACGTATGAAGGAATTTGAAAATCTGGTACAACGTACTCATCGTAGCGGTCTGAAAGTCATTATCGATTTTGTTCCGAATCACGTTGCCCGCCAATATCATTCGGATGCACAACCTGACGGAACTTCACAGTTGGGTGCAAATGATGATCCTAATTACGCTTTCAGCCCATATAATAATTTTTACTATATCCCTCAATCCGAATTGCACGGTCAGTTCGATATGAAAGGATCGGCTGCTGAACCTTATAAAGAATGTCCTGCCAAGGCTACGGGGAACAATCGTTTTGATGCTTATCCCAACATCACCGACTGGTACGAAACCGTGAAACTGAATTATGGAGTGGACTATCAGAATGGTGGAACCTGTCACTTCAATCCCACTCCGGACACCTGGACAAAGATGCTGGATATCCTTCTTTTCTGGGCAGACAAGAATATCGACGGTTTTCGTTGTGATATGGCGGAAATGGTTCCGGTTGAGTTCTGGGAATGGGTGATTCCGCAAGTGAAAGAAAAGCATCCTGATTTGTTATTCATTGCAGAGGTTTATAATCCGGCAGAATATCAGAATTACATATTCCGCGGAAAATTTGATTATCTATATGACAAGGTAGGACTTTATGATACGCTTCGCAATGTGATTTGCGGCTATGATTCGGCTACGGCCATTACCCGTTCCTGGCAAAGTCTGGGTGGCATCGAGAAGCGGATGCTGAATTTCCTGGAGAACCATGACGAACAGCGCATTGCTTCTGATTTCTTTGCCGGCAATCCACGTAAAGCCATTCCGGGATTGATTGTTTCAGCTTGTATGAATACCAATCCGATGATGATTTATTTCGGGCAGGAATTCGGTGAACTGGGCATGGATAGCGAAGGTTTCAGTGGCAGAGACGGGCGTACCACTATTTTTGATTATTGGAGCGTGGATACTATTCGTCGCTGGCGGAATGGTGGAAAATTCGACGGTAAGATGCTGACGGAAGACCAAAAACACATCTATAGTATCTACCAACGCATCCTGACGCTTTGCAACAAAGAAAAAGCAATCACTGAAGGAGAATTCTTCGATCTTATGTATGCCAACGCAAATGGCTGGCGCTTCAATGAGCATAAACAATACACATTCTTGCGCAAAGCTGGAAAAGAGTTATTGTTCATTATCGTGAACTTTGACCACATTTCAGTAGATGTAGCTATCAATGTGCCTTCTCATGCCTTTGACTTCCTGCAAATACCGCAGATGGATATTTATCCGGCAGTAGATTTGCTAACCGGAAAGACGGAAAGTATTAGTCTGCTGCCTTATAAGGCTACGGAGGTTTCTGTAGAGGGATACAGTGGAAAGATTTTGAAAATCAAGCTATAATAAGAATTTCACCACGGAGTAACACAGAGCTCTGTGTTACTCCGTGGTGCTTTCTCCTTCCAGTTTTTCCTTCAGTCTGTACAGACGCGTAATGGCCGGATTGTAAAACTCATCCGGATAATGCGCTTTGATATCGTTTATATTTGCCACTATGTATTGTCTAAGATTCACAATCTTTTCGGCCTCACTTAGTTGTAACTCTTTGGGTAACTGTGCGTTTTCAGCCCACTTCATCAAGGCATTCACACTTTCCTCATCATACTTATATTCCATATGTTCGTATAATTTTTCTACAAAGATATAAACAAATGATAAAAACACACATACCCCTTCGAACTTTTTCTGTGGAGACGTGTTATATTATTGTGTTTTTCATAGTATTAGATATAAGATTAATTAAAGGAGACTGTACCCGCTTGTGATAAGTAAGTACATCAAAAACAGAAGCGTCTGTTTGATTGATAAATGTGTAAGGAGCATCGGTTTACCAGAGCCGATGCTTTTTTTGTCCCTGTTTGTAGCATGTTAGGAAAATTATGCGTAATTTTGTCAGATAATAAGGAAAATACCAATATGAACATCCCTGTTATTTTTCAATTCTTGAAAGAAGTGTCCGCTAACAATAACCGCGAATGGTTCAATGCTCACAAGGACTTGTATGAAGAAGCCCGTGGGGAATTTGAGAACCTGTTATCGGCTATAATTACCCGTATCTCGCTTTTCGATGAAAGTATTCGTGGCGTTCAAGTCAAAGACTGTACTTACCGGATTTATCGTGATACGCGCTTTTCGCAGGACAAGACCCCGTATAAAACTCATTTGGGCGGATACATCAACGCCCGCGGTAAGAAATCAGACCACTGCGGTTACTATGTTCACATTGAACCGGGCAACTGTCTGTTGGCAGGTGGTAGCTATTGCCTGCCTCCTAAGACGCTGAAAGCCGTGCGACAGGCAGTGTATGATAACATAGACGAATTTCGCGGTATAGTTGAAAATCCGGATTTCAAGCAATACTTCCCGGTAATAGGCGAAGACTTCCTGAAAACAGCTCCCAAAGGGTTTCCAAAGGATTTTGAATATGTACAATATCTGAAATGCAAGGAATATACCTGTTACTGCAATCAACCGGACAGCTTCTTTCTGGCATCCGATTGCGTGGATCGTACGGCGGAAATCTTCAAGCAAATGAAACCTTTTGCTGATTTCCTGAACTACACGATTGACGACTTTGAATAAAATTTGATAATAATATAACTAACTTAAAACATTAAAGCTATGGTAGTAGATAGATTAGAAAATTTAGAAAAATATGCATCGTTGAACCCCTTGTTCGCCCAAGCTATTGAATTCTTGCAATCACATGACTTGAACGCAATGGAAGTTGGTAAAACCGAACTGAAAGGTAAAGACCTGGTTGTAAACGTAGCTCAAACTACCCCTAAAGCTAAAGAACAAGCCAAACTGGAAACACACAATGAATTTATAGATATCCAGATTCCTCTCTCCGGTGCTGAAGTAATGGGCTATACCGCAGGAAAAGATTGCGTACCCGCTGATGCTCCCTACAATGCAGAGAAAGATATTACTTTCTTTGAAGGACTGGCTGAAACTTATATCACTGTAAAACCTGGAATGTTTGCTATATTCTTCCCTCAAGACGGACATGCTCCCGGCATTTCTCCCGACGGTGTGAAGAAAGTCATTGTGAAAGTGAAAGCATAATAATCCAATCAATCAAAAACTCATCCTTTATGGAAACATTGAATTTGATCAAAAACGACCCCTGGCTGGAACCTTTCGAAGATGCCATCAAAGGCCGTCATCAGCATGTATTAGACAAAGAGGCTGAACTGACGAACAAAGGGAAACAGACTTTGTCTGATTTTGCCTCGGGATATTTATATTTCGGACTTCACCGTACTGCTGACGGCTGGATTTTCCGTGAATGGGCACCCAACGCCACAGAAATATTTATTGTGGGCACATTCAATGAATGGAAAGAACTGAAGAAGTACAGTCTGAAACGTAAGGATTATGGTGTTTGGGAAATCAAACTCCCGGCAGATGCCATGAGACACGGTGATTTATACAAACTCATTGTACATTGGGAAGGTGGTTGTGGAGAACGTATTCCTGCCTGGGCAACACGGGTAGTACAAGACGAGCAAACCAAGATTTTCAGTGCGCAGGTCTGGTCACCGGAAAAGCCATATAAAGTAAAGAAGCGTACATTTAAACCTAATACGGATCCTTTGCTTATCTACGAATGCCATATCGGTATGGCGCAACAGGAAGATAAAGTAGGAACTTACAACGAGTTCCGTGAAAAAACTCTTCCGCGCATAGCTAAAGCCGGATACAATTGCATTCAAATCATGGCTATTCAGGAACATCCCTACTACGGTAGTTTCGGTTACCATGTATCCAGTTTCTTTGCCGCTTCTTCCCGTTTCGGTACTCCGGAAGAATTGAAGGAGTTGATCGATACCGCACACGGATTGGGTATTGCAGTGATTATGGACATCGTTCATTCTCATGCAGTAAAGAATGAAGTGGAAGGCTTAGGCAATTTTGCCGGTGATCCGAATCAATACTTCTACCCCGGCGCACGACGTGAACATCCGGCTTGGGACTCACTTTGTTTCGACTATGGAAAGAATGAAGTTATCCATTTTCTTCTTTCTAATTGTAAGTACTGGCTTGAGGAATACGGATTCGACGGCTTCCGGTTCGATGGTGTAACATCTATGCTCTATTATAGTCACGGACTGGGTGAAGCCTTCTGTAATTATGGAGACTATTTCAATGGCCATCAGGATGACAATGCCATTTGCTACCTGACACTTGCCAACAAACTTATCCACGAAGTAAATTCCAAAGCAATAACGATCGCCGAGGAAGTATCGGGAATGCCCGGTCTTGCAGCTAAAGTTGAAGACGGCGGCTATGGTTTCGACTACCGTATGGCGATGAACATCCCCGATTATTGGATCAAGACCATCAAGGAAAAAATAGACGAAGACTGGAAACCATCCAGCATGTTCTGGGAAGTAACCAATCGTCGTAAAGATGAAAAGACCATATCTTATGCAGAAAGTCACGACCAGGCATTAGTGGGCGATAAGACAATTATCTTCCGTCTGATAGATGCCGATATGTACTGGCACATGCAGAAAGGTGATGAAAACTACACAGTGAATCGTGGTATTGCTCTTCACAAGATGATACGTTTACTGACTTCAAGTACTATCAATGGTGGTTATCTTAACTTCATGGGCAACGAATTCGGTCATCCCGAATGGATTGATTTTCCACGTGAAGGTAATGGATGGTCATGCAAGTATGCCCGCCGTCAGTGGGATTTGGTAGATAACAAGAATCTTACTTACCATTATATGGCCGACTTTGATGCTGATATGCTCAAAACCATTAAGAGCGTGAAAGCTTTCCAGGCAACACCTGTTCAGGAAATCTGGCACAATGACGGCGATCAGGTATTGGCATATATGCGTAAAGATTATGTCTTTGTGTTCAATTTCAATCCCAAACAGTCATTTACCGATTATGGCTTCCTGGTTTCTCCGGGTACGTATGAAGTAGTATTGAATACGGATAATCCTGCTTATGGCGGTAATGGATTGACTGATGACACTGTAAAACATTTCACTATTGCTGATCCTCTTTATGAAAAAGAGAAGAAGGAATGGTTGAAGTTATATATTCCTGCCCGTACAGCAGTAGTATTGAAGAAAACGAAATAAATAACATACTATAAATAAGAAAGCCGTGTCGGGGAATTCCAACACGGCTTTTTTCTTCTTCTTTTCGATAAATTATTTCAATTGCGCTTCAATTTGCGGCAATAGTTTCTTAATATTATCTATCATACTTTTTTCACGAGGTTTGTCTGCCGAGAGTAAGGGGAGTGCACGTTCCAGATACGTTTTAGCATTCTGGAAGTTTTTGTCAGCGATTTCTTTCTGTGCATCGTACTTAGCTTTATCTGAATTAGCCAATGGTGCTGCATTCTTCAGAACTAAAGCTGCCTTATTATAAGAAAGTGTACCCAAGCTGTACAATGCGTTGGTATTCTTTTCATCGTCAGCAAGTACTTGTTTGAAAGCTTCCTCAGCATCATCCAGTTTATTAGCCTTTTGTGCTTTAATACCGGCGTTCAGATAATAATTAGCATGAAGTCTTTTCAATGTCTTGTTTTCCGGAGCTGCTTCTATACCCTCTTTCAAAGTGGCAAGATACTCACTGTCTTTTTTCAAATCCTTCAATGCACCGGCTTTACCTACATATGCATTTCCCAGATTGTATTTCTTTTGAATAGCAATATCAAAATACTTGAGAGCCTCTTCCGGTTTTTTGATTTTATCGGCACAAACGCCGCAGTTGTAAGCGATAACAGAGTCCTGATTGTTTGTCTGTGTCAGGTAGGTACTGAATTTTGTAAATGCTTCCTGGTAATTTTTGGCTTCGAGTGCTGCCTTTCCTTCGTTAATTAGATTTCCAGGTTCTGTAGTTTGCGCAAAAAAGTTAGTTGCTGCACAACACAGCGCAATGGATAACAAAAATTTTTTCATGTGCTTTAAATTTTAAAAGTTGATATCCCAAAATTAGTGTTCATAGCTATAGGAGCAAAACCATTTTAACTTTTTTGTAGTTTTTAGGACAGCTGTAACAAATGTTATTTTACGTAAATTTCAAGGGGAACTATCTAGAGACCAACAGCATGAGAAAAACAAATTGTGCACATGATCAAAATAGATTATATTTAGAATGAAAATAAATCATACAGAAAAATCTCCGTATTCTACAGAATTGCCCTAATTAATGAAACAGAAAAGTCGCAAATGCTTATTTATTAGCGATTTGCGACTTTTCTTCTGTGATTCCGTTGCCACTATATTTCACTCTGGCTGATAGTCTATTATATATTTTTTGTTACCTAAATAATTATTCAATTGTGGGAAATGCCCGACTTCATCAGAAAAAAATGTATTTAAGCCTCATTTATTCTGTGACATGAATACGGGACTATTATATAACATAGTTACTATATGTACAATATCGTTAGAATATCGTGCAGCGTTAATTTGCTCAAGCCAGAAATGTATTTCATGTTGCAAACCTTCATTTTGGGGATGTTGCTTCATAAAGCGAACAATACCATATTTTAAATACTCTTTTATATTAGCCAATTGTTTATCAAAAGATTCTATAGAAATCGCAAGATCACCTTGTTCTTTTAAAATCAAATTCCTTAAAACAAAATCTCCTGTTCTATTCTTGAATTTTGTAGTTCCATTATAGAGCCTCCTCATAAGCAATTCATACTTTTGAGTTTTAGCCATAAGGTCTTTCAACTCTTGTTGTTTGCTATTTATCATTTATTTAATATTTCAATGTTATTATCTTCAAAAAGGAATCTAAATACTTGATCTTTCTTCTCTTTACCCATTTCAATAGTAAGTGTTGCCTTTACTTCTTTTTGAACTTGCATATTGCTTTCTATTAAATCTGGATCAATAAGTTTTTTAGGATAAGAAATCAAGTCAACAAGGGACATATTGAATAGAACTGCAACCTTCCTAACTACAGATAAGTCAGTTTTTGTTGCTCCTCTTTCAAATCTCGCATAAGAAGCTTGGGTCATATTGAGCATTTCCGAGATACTTTCTTGCGAGTAACCCTTTGATTCTCTTATAGTTCTTATATTTTCTAATATATTATCCATATTGTTTAAAGTTAGCTCTTTGATTATTAGATGGTTATTCATATAATGACTTATTATATATCAAATATTGACTTAAATATTTTGAATAAGTCAATATTTGACTTATATTTGCATCATGTTACTACAAATAACGTAGCAAATATGCAAATAACGTAATGTAATCAAACTATTAATAATTAAATATTTATCAAATATGGTATTTAGAGACTATATCGATTCGTTGCCCAATGTGCGGTTAGAAACAATCAACAAGATCGCCGAAGTGACCTGTTCCAGTAAGGTTACGGTATATCGCTGGCTGTCTGGAGACATAGAACCGCCCATGATTAAGAAGAAAACAATTGCTGAATACCTCGGCATGAGTGTAGAAGAACTATTCCCAACAACTAAAAACTAATCACTATGGAGACTACTTTACTTACAGCAAAAAAGGCCAAGATAATTGCTGAGAACCAAGAGAAATTGACGAATTTATTGGATCAAATTCTTGTAAAGGCTTTAAAAAGCGAATATAGCCTAATCTTATCAGAAGAAATTCCCTCAAACGTTATTGCCAATCTTGAAGGACTTGGGTATAAAGTGGAGATAAGGAAGCTAATTAAGCCTTTGTACATTATATCATGGCTCTGATAGAGAGAATCTCCAATATCGAATTCTACAACACCCCCGAAGGTGATGTGATGATGAAAGAATTAGGTTTTCCAGCGGTTGTGCTCAGTGAGAACAACCGTCCGACCATCGAATATATGCTTTCCATCATCCGCGACCGCTACCCCAAGGCACATGCCAGATTGATGAAACTTTATTCAGCCAGTACGATGAACCGCTGGCACTACGAGTTCCGCGTGGTACACCGTTTCATTCGCTGCAACTTCGGCGAATACGACCAGTACAACCTAGACATCAACAAGGATGGGCAGTTCGTTTTCGAGGAAGTGAAGTGTCCTCTGCGGGGTGAGTGCGAACATGAGGGGGTGATATGCCGTCCGGAGCTGGACACACAGTTGACCGACCGCGAGATGGATGTGCTTCGACTCGTCGCTTCCAACTACCAGACAGATGAGATTGCGGAAGAACTGCACATTTCGCCTTATACCGTGAACCGACACCGTGAGAACATCAAGGCGAAAATCAAGGTGCACAATGTGGGCGAGATGATTTCTTATTGGCACCGGAATCAAATGAAATAACAATAATATTTAGATAGCTTACAAGATAATAACGAACCAAGAGACAGGCACGGCGGGAATCCGTGAGTTAAACAGAGTTCCCCCCTGTTGAGGTTCGTTTAATTAATAACTATAAAGAAATGAATTTATTTAAAAAGAAACCAGCAACGCCTACTTTCTTAACCGTTGAAATCGACGGACAGGCTTACGATTATCCTAAAAATCTGCCTATACCACGTATAGGCGAAAGGATTTCTATTGGTAAATCTAATATTGCAACTGTTAAAAATGTGCTTTACCAAGTTAGTGAAGCCCACGAAAAGCACTTTAGTATGATTACTATAACAACCGAAAGATAATCATCAATACAAGAAAAGATATGAGCAAATTAGTAAAAGATATACAGACTAATCCAAAACCGATGTTTTACGCATGTGTTTTGGAAGGATTACGAAAAATAGCTTTGAAGTGCGGGTATGCACTTGCAGTTCATGGAACATGTGCATCTGACCTTGATTTAATAGCTGTGCGATGGAGCGATAACTACGAGTCACCTACTTACCTGATGGAACAGTTTGTGCAAGAATTAACTCACTATAGTTTCTGCGAGATGGATACTATTGAATTAACGTGCCCAGAAAGAAGATATACAAATCAGATACATTATTCTATCCCGATTATCGGTGATTGGTATGTTGATTTGACTGTTATAGATTGCGTTTAATTAATAACAAGAACAGTAATGAATAAAAAAGAGCAGCAAGCAATCGACTTTCTTCGCAGCATGGAACGTGACGATCCGATGTGTTTAGGCTTTTCTGGCGGTAAAGATAGCGTTGTGATTCTCGACCTTGCAGAGCGTTCCGGTATAAAATATAATGCTTCATATGCCAATACAACGGTTGATCCTCCTGGCACAATCAGTTTTATAAAGAATAACTATCTGCAAGTTCGAATAATGCACCCAGTAAAATCTTTCTTTCAGCTAATCGAAAGCAAAGGACTACCCGGCAGAATGAGGCGTTTTTGCTGTGAAAAGCTGAAGGAACAATACGGTATCGGTCAGCGCACAATTGAGGGAATGAGGGCAGAAGAAAGTCAAGTGAGGGCATTATATGAGCCAGAACAATGCGATGCACGCAAATAGATGAAAGGCGCGAAGCACATTCTACCAATTCTTAACTGGTCAGAAACAGATGTTTGGAACTACATCCGAAAATATGATTTGCCATATTCTAAATATTACGATGCACCCTACAATCTTTCTCGTCATGGCTGTGTTGGTTGTCCCCTTGCAGGATGCAAGCAGATGCAGACGGAATTTAAGATGTTTCCCGGATATGCCCGTAGAATGATAGTCGCCATTGAACGATACATGAACAATAAGCCTAATAATGCACTTGCTAAGAATTTCAGTGATCCGTATGAAGCCTTTTACTTCTACATCAATGAAATGCCAATGCAGGACGTTAGGCGGTTGAAAAAGGGACTCTTTCACTTTAATGCGAAGGAGGTTATACAGAAAGAAATTTTAAATCGAATAGAGTAAAACGATTTAGAAATGAATAAAAAAGATTTTAAGAAGAAGTTCCCGGATGTGAAACTTCAGCAACTTGTAACTGATTTTGTCTTTAGCCGGGCTAAGGTAGAAGAAACCGTACTGAAATTGGTTAAAGGGTTAGATACGGGGTTAGTATATTATGAATATGATAGCAGGACTATCAAAGTTTTCACCAGCGATACTTTCAAGTGCCGACTCGAAAGTATGAAGAAAGGCGATACTGTACTCCATCAGCATCGAGGAATCATCGGTACTGTAATCAGTGATGAACCTTTCATTATTTGTGGCTCTCTTTGCATTAGAGTAGAGTTTGATGGAAAAGAGGATGCTTACGATTGCGAATTTTTCATGTAACATAAAAAACAGAAATTATATGATAGTCTTTGATACCCCCAGAACAATCAAACATGAAAAAGGTAAGGTTTACCTTAAGTCACGTGGTATGGATAAGAATTGTGGAATCTTTTGTGATTACTCTAAAACCGAAGATCTTGTCGAAATAGAAGAGCCGTCTGGTGAACGGTGGTGGCTTGATATTGCACCTTTCTTTCATAATTACAAGATCAAGGAAGGAAAATTTATAGGAGTGGCCATTGGAACTAACTTAAAGACCTATCAGATACGCTCAATAGAAAGTAGACAGGTCCGAGGTAATAGCTACTTATATGCGCTGTTGTCCCCACTTGGCACTGAACGACAATTAGATATATCTAAAGATTTCCCCTTTAATAAAGAGGAACATGATTTGCCTCTATCATATGAGAATAAGGTCGGTCTTCCATTTTAATTCGTAACTAAATAGTAATGAATATTATGACACGAAAGGAATGCTTAGATAAGATTCAAGAGGCAGTTGACAATTTGGACACACTTCTTGCTGTAATAAAGTTACCATCTAAAACTACAATTAGGTGGGATTGTGAAGTATATGCAGATGAAGCGGACAAAATCACGAATGCGCTCAATACCCTACATACCAATTATGGGAACGAGACGAGAGAGGAATTTTGCATAGGATTAGATAACGAATAACAATTTAGAAATGAGCAAATATACAGCAAAGCAAATAGCTGAATCTGACGAACTATTTGAAAAGCAAATACATAAAGTCAGAAAGTTTTATTTGAGTCGTAATCCCGATAAAATGATGATGCTTGAAGAAAGAAAAGCAGTCGTCAAAGAACGGAATAAAGGTCTTTCCCCGGAATATGATAAGGAGTATTATTGTGGAACTTGTGGAGCTAAAGACGGTGCGGAACATCCTAAAAGTGGATATTGCTTTCACTGTGATACTGATAACTGGATTTCAAAGAATAACTAATAACAAGAACAGAAAGGAATTTTATGGCATTAAGTGAAGAATACTACGACCTGTACGGTAAGATTCTTGCCGGCGTAGAAGACTGGGATTATTTAGATTTAGAAAGACTGTTGGAGCTTTCTAATCAAGAGATTGAAAAAGAAATTAAGAAAAAAGCTATACAAGCGTTCCGTCAGTTTGTAGAAAGCTATTGCGACGAATCAGGAAGAAAAGATATTGCGGCAGAGTCGGAGCACTATCTGAAGATATTCAATGAATTAATTAACGAATAACTATAAAAAAACAATACAAAGATGAAAATACACTATTTCTATAGAAGAGAATATAACAAAGGGTTTCACAATCTTGAGCTTGTGGCCTGGCTGGAAGAGACTGAAATATCAAGGCTGGGTTATAACAGATTAAGCTTTACCCGGTTGGAAAGATTGAGAATCTTTCTATCAAAGGATGATCGTTATCATTGTCACGCGTATGAGCATAACTTCGGAGAAAACAGTTGTTATGGTCATTATGCCCACACACGTAAGGAACTGAATGAAGCTATGAATGAACAATCATTGCTCTCTATCGACGGTCGGAACTATGAAAGATTCCGGAGAGTGGCTATCGGCCTTTATCGTAAACAGTCTTTAGTGGATTTCTCTAAATTCAAAGGGAAGCAAAATTATGCGATTAAGCAGCTAATAGGTGATTAACTTTTATATATAGGGCAACTATGGCAGAAGACAATCTTGCACTCGATATCCCTATCGAGACCTTATTCAAATACCTGCTCAAAGATTATCACAGAGAGCAACAGCGCACCCTGTATCTGGAGGGGCAAATCAGAAGTGTGCTAAAGCGGAATACTTACCTGGAACAGGAAATCGGCAAGGTAAAACAGCAGCTACTGAAGAAGATAGAAAGGAGTGAGAAACAAATTGATTATTCGCAAGAAATCAGCCAGCTACACCAGGCTGTTTCCTGCCGGAACAATACCATTGAGCAACTCAGAAATGAGACTGCCCGGCTGAAAAATGAACTCGATACGTATATGCTGTTTCTTGGCAAAATTTAAGTCCTATTACTTAATCCTAAAAACAGTGTAATTCGTAGCGGCAACATATAAAACTCTTATGTACTTTACTAAAGATGATATAAAACGGATTAAGGAAGCTTCCAAAGGGAAGCTCCTTGATGTTATCGGTGACTTTCACGAACTACGGAAACGGGGCGCTGAATATAAGTGCGAATGTCCCAAATGCCACGGACAGGAGAAGCTACATATTTCTCCGGCCAAACAGATTTTCAAATGCTTCAGTTGCCCGGATATAAAGGGCAAGGAACCGCTGGACTATTTGCAGAGGGCGGAAGATATGCAATTTCTGGAAGCCCTCAATCACCTGGCACGCAAGTTCAATGTACTGCTTGATCCCAAACCGGAGAAAAAGCCAGCCAAGCCTACTAAAATGAAGAAACAAAGCAAGGAGGCCAAGGGAGAAAGCATTGATACATTCTGCGCCCGTATGCTTGCCGGTAGCGGACTGACCTATCAGGATGTGACGGCACATATCTTTAAAAAAGGAGATACACAGAGTATTTTTGAGGCAAAAACTTTCCGTCCGGGAACCATTGATGAATATGGTAATATCGTTGATGGAGATGATGTCATTATCGAATACTATGATCTGGACGGTATGCCGGTTACCTATATGCGCAAATTACCGGGACGTGGCAAGCAGGAACTCAAGGTGTATTATCGGGTCCGCTGGCAGTTCCCGGACGAACACCGGGACAAGGAAGGGAAACCGTTCAAATACAAATCTCCTGCCGGAAGCGGTACGCCCATATACATTCCGGAGCGCATGAGGCAGATGTACAAGAGGAAAGAGCAGTTCCCAAGGCTCTACATTCAGGAAGGGGAAAAGAAGGCGGAAAAGGCATGCAAACATGGCATTCCCTCAATAGCGGTTAGCGGTATTCAGAACCTGGGACAGAAAGGGGCATTGCCGGAAGATCTTGTCAAGATTATCACCGTTTGCGGTGTTAAGGAAGTGGCCTTCATTTTTGATTCAGACTGGAATGATCTGTCCAACAATATAAAGTTCAATACTCCTGTTGATACACGCCCCCGGTGTTTTTTCTCTGCCGCCCGAAATTTCAAAGAATACATGCGGATGCTGAAGAACCGAGGCGTCATGGTGGAAATATTCATTGGCCACATCAATAAAAACGATGAAGGTGACAAGGGATTGGATGATCTGTTGGCAAACAAACTGAGCGGCCATGAAGAAGAACTTGCCAAGGATATAGAATTTGCCTGCAATGAGAAATCCGGAATTGGCAAGTATGTAGAAATATTTAAAATTACTGCATGGAACGATCAGAAACTACGTGAGTTATGGAATCTGCATAGTCACGAAAAATTTGCTGAGCAACACCACGAAGTTTTACAGGAACTTCCGGAGTTTATCTTTGGCCGGTATGCCTATAAGTTTGACGAAAGCGGTAGGGTGGTATCCGCCCTACCCTATGATGAAGATGAAAAATTCTGGAATGAAGACTATAAGGAAACGAACGGCAACAGAATACCTGTGTTTGAATACGATTATGTGGCCGCCAAAACCTTTTTTCAAAACCGGGGGATCGGGCGATATCGTTTGCTCGATACCAAATTATGGACGTATATCCATCTGGATCCGCCAATAGTCCGGACTATTGACGTAGAAGATGCACGCGATTTCATGTTTGCCTTTGCCGAACAGAATTGTAGCCGCTTTGTCAATAATCAGTTACTCAAGGGAGGCTCGCAATATGTCGGACCATTCCAGATGTCAAGACTTGCTTTCATCCAACCCAATTTTATATCCCCGTCCCGTGATGAACAATACTTCTATTTCCGTGACCGCTGTTGGCATATAACCCAGCATGAAGTCAAAGAAGTGGGCTACGAAAGTATTACTCACCAGATATGGGAAGAACAGCGGAAAAACACCGATGCCAAATACCTCGGCCATCCCCTTATTGCCTTCAGAGAACAAGACGGCAAATATGATTATGAACTCTCTCCGGAAGGAAAGAAATGTCATTATCTGCAATTCCTGATCAATACCAGTAATTTTACCTGGAGAAAAAAGCCTGAAGAGATTGAAGAAGGCGAACTTTATGAAAATAATCTCCACCTGCTCAGTAAAATGTGTGCTATTGGCTATATGCTGATGGAGTGCAAGGACGCGAACGTGACACGTGCCGTTATTGGCATGGACGGCAAGCAGTCGGAAGTGGGCGATAGTAACGGCCGTAGCGGTAAATCGCTTGTTGGCGAATTAATGCGCCAGGTAGTCGATACAGTCTATATATCCGGAAAACGGACGGATATCTTCAATGACAGTTTTATTTGGAATGACATTGATGAACAGACCCGTCTGGTGTTTATTGATGATGTCATGCAGAATTTCAATTTTGAGTTCCTGTTTCCTAACCTTACCGGCGACTGGACTGTAAACAAGAAAGGAGGATCGCGTATCACCTATCCTTTCGCAAAGTCTCCTAAAGTATATATTCCAACGAACCATGCTATCCGTGGCACGGGTTCCAGTTATACTGATCGGCAATGGCTGATAGCTTTTTCCGATTTTTATAATGATCAGCACAAACCCATGGATGATTTCGGGGTATTGTTCTTTTCCGAATGGGACTTCACGCAGTGGAACCTGACCTGGAACATGTTGGCCAACTGCATACAGCTTTACTTGAAATTTGGAGTTGTACAGGCACCGGGCGAACGCTTGCAGCAACGTAAGCTCAGACAAGAAATTGGCGAAACCCTTATATCCTGGGCGGATGAATATTTTAGCAGCGAAGAAAACCACCGCCGTACTCCCCGTAAGGAGATTTACGACAATTTCTGTAACTATGATCCGCAGCAACGCAAATTCATAAGTGCTACGGCATTTAAGGACAAATTGAAAAAATATTGCGAATGGAAAGGCTGGATATTCAATCCGCATAAATACGATGCAAAAAGCGGTTTACCCCTCTTCCTGGATAAAGACGGAAAACCGGTTATAGATGATAAATCCGGAGGTATTGAATACTTTACCATAGGAAAAGCAGCTGGCGAACTGACACCGCAGAGTGATCTTCCTGAAGCATCAACTAATAAGCTTGCATTCTGATGAACGATACACATTCCGATATTATAGCCCGGCTTATGCCTCTCTACGAGATGGCACCTGAACGTTTCATGGCGTTCTATGATGCAGTATATCTGATGTGTATCAATCTGCCGGAAGGCGAGCAGTTCCGTATTTCAGACCGTTGCCAGGAAAAAGATTTGAAGCTGTTTCAGGACATCGTAAAAACATTCATTGCAGAACAGCCATACGATGTGCATACAGGACAGTTGGAATTGTCGGATGATATGGAGTACGTAAGACGGACAACAGGCTTTAGAGCCTCCGTAAATCGCTTCACTCCGAAACGCAGAAAGGAGTAGATTATGCCAATTTACTACGATGTAAAGATACATATTTTCAATGAATTACGCAAATAATCATGCTAAAAAAAGAGCATAAAATATTGGTAGTCGTTTCACCGGATCCGATTGAACGCAAGCAGCTGTTGAGTCGTCTGGCAGTACGGCTTGGCTTTGCCCGCATCCCTTCAGATGCAGCAAAAATCATATCGAATGATATCTTCAGTATAGACCTGGCAACGGCCTATTTTGTTTTCTGTAGTAACTATAATTTTCGTGGAGCCGTACTTACTAACCAACGTTTGTATGAAATGGCCGCACGGGGCCTGTGTGTAGTTGTAGGAGTCCGTTCAATTCCCCGTGAGTACGAGTTCATTTGCAGAGTATTCTATCCGGAGGACCTTCCATAGCAGAAGTATTCTTTTGATGATTACCGGTCATTCCGGGAAAACATAACACGGAGTATTCTTAAAAGTACATATTGAGTGTTTGCCTGCATCCGACGGTACGTGAGTACAGTCGGATGCTATCTTTTCTTTCTTTTGCCCCTTCCCCCTCTCCCCCAACCCATTACAACAACGATTTGGACAAACGTGCATGAGTGACAGTCGTGGAAGCTGCCGGAGGGGATATATTATTCTTTTTTTTATTCTTCTTTTAAAAAGAGACTACCTTAAAAAACAGAAAAAAAATCGTGCATTCGTGCAAAAGTACTGTTGTTTTCTTATATCAATTTGATATACAATAAATTATAGGTGCACAAAATCCGCACGAATTGTGCACAAATAGCGCACGAATTGTACTTTTTCGGGAAAAAGGCCGAAAAGTACGCAAACGAAAGAAATAGTGCGGGAATGTACGATTTTCGTGCGGATATAATCTGTTGATATACAATTATATATCAACAAACGCATGTACAAAAGTACTACCGCACGATTTTTATACTATATCCGTGCGAGGGCTTGGTTATATTCTCGGTATTTAGTATATTTGTGTAAAAATCAACACTTTAAATGATAAAGAAAGACCGATTTGTCTGCTGGCTGCCTTGCAAACCGTACGTCAGGCAGTTCCTTTTGCATAATTTCAATACGCCTGATGATACCTGGACTGAAATCGTTAACCTGTCTTCCGACAAGGAGTTGCAGAATGATTTCCTTTCCCGGCTGTCCAAACCCGGACGCTACGAAAACAAATACCGTAACCTCTACCGTTATACGGCCAATGTAGCGGTAGAGATACGTCGTGATGACTTCTACCGTTATGGCTGGTCGATGTCAAATACCGAAGTGGTGGCGTTCGGTACCAAGATTGAACGGCGGATCAAACAGATATTGTTCCTGTATCTTGATACGCACGTGAGTATGGGGCTTCCTCTATCAGCCGCCATCCGTAATTTCCAGACGAAGTTCGGATTTACTGAAGACACCTGGTCTTATGACACCATCCGTAGGGAGTATAACCGACACGGATATCGCAAGACAGTGGAGAATACAACGATTTTTGATTTTATTAACCGTATTATATTGGGGAAGTTGTCCGAGTTTGGGACAATTTCCCAGCAAGGAAGATTAGCGTATGAAAGTGATAAACTATGATTTTGAAAATGTCGGCGGGCTGTTGCAGGTGATTGCTGTTCCTCCGACCTCGTTTTTGCGGATCCGTAAGGATTATGCCGGTGGTCTGAACTACCTGGAACTTCGCAACCGGGAGGATATTATTTCCATTCCGGTGTATGCCAATGACACTTATATATATAATGAGGATAAGGAGGTGAATGATGCGGGGGATTGCTGGAATGTTTCCATTGAAGGCGTAATTCCGAAACTTTCCTCAGTGAATCATCAGTTAATAGAGACTCTGGAGCGTGGTTTGTGGTATGTATTGGCGGTGGACGGTAACGGCGAAGTACATTGGTGCGGGCAGGAAGACGCGCTTATGCTGTTTGCCACGAACAAGACAAGCGGACGTTCGGTTTCAGAACGGAACGGCACGTCATTCACATTCACCTGCGTACAGGATGAACCCACCATTTATATATCCGGATTGGAAGAACTGGAAGCGTAAAAACAACGCTTATTCCCTGTTTGATGGTGCCCTGTGTCCTTGGGCACCGTTTTTTTTGCGCTTTTCTTTGCGCAAAAAAGTTATATGAACGAGACAGTTATCACATTATTCGGCAGTATTGACCGGTATTGTTACAACAAAAATTATCTGAAATACTTTTTAGATAAGGCAAAAGGCCAACCCGTCCGCCTGAAGGTCTCAAGCTTTGGCGGTGATGTGGCCGAAGCGGTCGCCATGGCAAACCTTATATCCGAGCATGGCAATGTGACGGTGGAGTTTATCAGCTTCAACGCTTCAGCGGCTACCATACTGGCGTTCGGTGCCAATTCCATCGAGATGCATGAAGACGGTATGTGGCTGGCGCATAAGTGCAGTCTGGGCGTGGACATTTGGGGACAGCTCAATGCCGATCAGATTGAAGGTGCCATTAAGGAGTTGCAGAACAAGAAGAAGAGCGCCGAAGCCATTGACTTAATGATTGCGCAAAAGTACATCAACCGCAGCGGCAAGAGTCTGAAGGATGTTATTGCCCTGATGGAAGAAGAACGCTGGATGCCGGCTTCTGAAGCCAAGGACTGGGGATTCATTGACAAAATCATTCCCGGTGCCCATAAAAAGCCACAGATAACCAATGAAATAACCGACTGCTTTACTGCCATCGGTTTACCATTGCCGGTACTCAATGCTTCCGAATCGGAAACACAACCTAAAGGCAATGACAGAAACCTTGTTTCCCAAATCATTGACGGTATCAAAGGGCTGTTTCCTGCCAATAATACCTCTGAAGACATTTCTAATTCAAATACAGTTATTCCCATGCGTAAAGAATTTACTTTCATTAATCAGATCCTCAACTGCGAAGGCATTGAGGAAAAAGACGGTAAGACATCGCTTACCGTAGAAAACTTGCAGGCTATCAATGACGCCATCAAGGTAGCCAATGAGGCGAAAACCAAAGCTGAAAGCGATCTGACAGCCGCCAATACAGCCAGACAGACGGCCGAGAATAATCTGACGGCAGTTGTCAACGACCTCGACAGCCTGAGTGATAGCGTCAGGAATGCAGCCGACAACAAGACTAAGGTACAGGTTATCCGTGATATCGTGGCCAAGATTCCCGGAACGGCAACCGCCAGTCATCAGGAATCGAATGAGGACAGCAAGTTTGCCGATATCGCCACGGATCCGATCAACAGTTATGAGAATGAATAACATCTAAACTATTCTATTTATGGATTTTAAAGCACCTATTGACATTACCACGGTTCTGACCGCGGTAAAAAAACACAGAGACATCCTGAAGGCGGTCGATAAGCTCGATGCTTCGGAGGTATTGAAACATTTCACTCCGGTACCGGGCATTACCGATTCCCTTGAATTAGGCAAGGTAGAAGGCGGAAGTATTTCCAGCAAGTACACCGGCAAGTTTGAAGCCGGCAAATATCTGGGTAAGATTGTTCCGCGTCGTCTGGTCGTTCGTCCCGTCGTGATGGAGATGTCCGATGAGCCGGAACGTTACCGCCGCACCTACATTGCTGAGGTACCCGGTACGCTCCGCAAAGAACATCCCTTCGAGTTGTGGTTGATCAACCACGGGCACGAACTGGCATCCAATGATTTGCTGTTTGCCATCTTCACAGCGAAATACAGCGCTGATGAGAACAAGACGGACATTCAGGACTCTTTCGATGGTATCGGTACCATTGTTACCGAAGGCGAGGCAGTCGGAGATATCTCCAGTGCTGAAGGCAACGTATATGCCACCGGTGAGCTGACTCGTGCCAACATTGGCGAAAGGTTACTGGAGATGTGGCGTCACATGCCGCGTACCTTCAAGCGCAAGAAGAACATCAAGATGTTCATTTCCGATGATTTGGGCGACATGTACGATGACTGGCGCAAAGATGAAGGTACTATCGTTATCGGATTAAAAGAAGATACTTCCGATACACAACACCTGCTCGGTTCCAATAACCGTTGTGAGCTGGTACGTGTTCCGAATCTTCCCGATGGCAGCCAGTTCGTCATGCTGACCACTAAAGGGAACATTTGCTACGGCTTTGACAAGGAGAGCGATTTCAAGTCCATCAAGCCGTTCTTCTCCGGTAATCCTTATACGTTCGATGCTGCGGGCAAGTACTTGATCGGATTCCAGTTCGTGTCGGTGCATAAATCGGAGTTCTGTGTTAATGACCGTCCGGTGGATCCTGAAGGTAGCAACCCGTTCGGATATATCGAGGTTACAATTACACCGGATGAAGCGAAGGCCAACGGTGGCAAATGGCGCATTCAGGGTGAAGAGGGCTGGCGTGATTCCGGTACGTATGTAGCGGTTCCCGGTGGTAAGGAATATACCGTTGAGTTCCTGGAGGCCGCCGGATATACCACTCCTGCCGTGCAGAAGAAGACTCCTGCTGCGGGCGCAGTAGAGAAAGTGACCGGCACATACGTTGTTAAATCTGAATAAATCCTGTGATTATGGCAGAAGTAGATCCCAAATTATGTATTGCCCTTGATGATATCAACGAGGCAATGGACTGCGAGAACCAGGATAATATGGGCGGTATCATACCGTCCGTTATCTTCGGTTATCATGCAGATGTGGCGACATGGCCGGACTACCCGAAAAAGACGGATGATCCGCTTTCACTGGAGGCAGCCGGTGCATTGGTCGGTGATCTTGTTATGAAAGAAGGTTGCCGGGCCTATAAGATGGATATCACTGACGAACTGGCTGAGTTCAAGATTACGGATCAGGGAGAAACCGGTGGTGAATCGTTCCTGATGGACTTGAATATCATTTCGGCCAAGATGCGGAAGAAAATATTCGGTTTTGAGAATGCGACCAAAGGCCGCAAGATGTTCTTTATCGTGACCGACAACAACGGCACGAACTACCTGATGGGTGACAAACGCCGCGGTGCCATGCGTGCCTCCGGAGACGGTTCTACCACCGGGGCAAACTCTACCGCGCGTAATCAGAACACACTTCATTATACTTTCACCGCACCACGTAAATGTGTATATGAAGGTGACACAGAAGACATTCTCACTGTAAAGAACGCACCTGGAGGTTGATTTTTGTTTCTTCGTTTGGTTAGTTGCTTGTTTATGTCCGTCTCCGGATTCTTTCCGGGAGGCGGACATTTTGTTTTGTCCTATCACAGCAATAAAAATCGCAATAGTTTTGCGTATCATTAAAAATCAACGTACAATGTCAAAGATTACACAGAACTACATCGAAGCCCGCAGGGACGGTATCAAGTGGCTAAATTCCAATAAGCGGGATTATAGTACCGGAGTGAATATCCTTACCCGTTCCGGATATAAGGGCTTTGTCGCCGCACGTCTTGCACGCCAGGGCGAAAAACCGCATACCCGCGAGAAGCTGGAATACGAGATCCGGCAAATGATTAAAGTCTGGTATCATCCGGATGATCCGCGCTTTGAAGATGTGGACCTGGCGGATGATGCGGTACCGGGCAATGACGGACGTGCCGAGACAGTTCCGGAAGCAACGGCGGCGGCCATCGTTACCATTGCGGAAAAGGAACTGGCACGTGAAACGGATGAACAGCCCGCTTATCCGCCTGTCATTGCCAAAATCATCTATGATTTCCGGGATTGCTACAATGAACGTTCACGGCTGCACCGGTTACTCTCCGAACAGGGTGAGACCAATACGGCGGCTGTATGTGCACAGCGCAAGGATATTGTTACCCGTATAGCCTTCCTCTCCAACCGCATGACATTGCTGGCTGCCATCAAACAGCAATATGAGCAGAAAAAGGAGTTGCCGACTGATGAGCAGCTGGACGAGCTTTATAAAAAAGTGGATGCAGCTGAAGAAAAAACGGAAAAGGAAGATGAACAGACCGATATCAGTTCCCTTTCCGTCGAAGAACTGAAGAAAGCGAAATCCAATGCCAAAAGTAAGATTACCAAGGCAAAAAACATGCTGCTATATTCTTCGGAGAGCAAGCCTAAAGACGGCAAGGAAAACCCGCTTCCGGACTGCCCCAAACGTGTGAGATACGAGAAGAAGGTCGCTGATCAGGAGGCATTGGTAGAAAAGATAGAATATCGTTTGGCAGAACTGCAATAGGTTATGTTGGTTTGTTGCAATGAGATTGAGAATAAGATGATGCCGGCGGATGACGCAGTAAGTCCTATGCAGGGAGACCGATACCCGACAGGCTACATCTGCCGAACGGATGCGGCAGCCTCCGGCCATGATCTGGTTGCGGAGAAGCTGCTGCATCCGGACGCTATGGGGATGCTGGTTCCCGGTCGGGACAAGCATTTTTATTCTTCAGGAGCATTTAACCTGATCCAGCTGATTTTCTATATTCTCAAGCAGACCGGTCCGGCACATTTGTTTCTGACAACCTATTCCATCTCTATGGATAGTATCAACGCCCTTCATCGCAAGGTTGAGACCGGTGAGTTGCTATCGGTACGGTTCCTGATCGATAATCGTGTACGCAGCATCTCGCCCAAACCGTTCGATTATCTGGTGACTACATTTCCGGACTGTTACCGTTGCCTGGCATTGCATGCGAAGGTGGCGTTGTTGTATAACGAAGAATGGAACATCACCGTAGTAGGCAGTCAGAACGCCACGCATAACCCAAAACTGGAGCGTGGAATCATCCATACCGGTAGAGATATTTTTGACTTTGACTTTAAAATGTTGAATGATGAGTTTGACGCAGGAACAACGTGAGGAAGTCGAGAAAATGGCGTACCGCCTTATCCCTCCGGGAATGATCGCAATCAATATCGGTGTGGATGAGACGGATTTTCTTGCAGAGCTCCGTACTCCGGGCACTGAAGTTCGTACAGCTTTTTATCGGGGGCACCTTCGTCAGATGGTTGAAGTCCGGGAGGCTATCATCAAGTCCGCTATTAACGGCAGCAATCCGGCACAACAGGAACTGATCAAGTTCTTCAAATCGCAACAGCAATATCTTGAGTATGAGTAACAGCTTGACAACATCCAAAAGCAAGGCCGCACTGGAGGAACAGTCATACGAACTCATCCAGCAGCACATCATAGATCCGGAGAACAGTCCGTTGCCGGAGCATTTGAGGGTACAGTGCAACCGGGTGTTGCAGATAGCCCGTTTGCTGGATGATTATCCCAATGAAAGCCATATCATTAATATCATGCTGGCGAAATACCGGATTTCACGTACACAGGTGCGTAAGGATATCGCCCTGGCAAAAGAGTTATTCAAGACGCAACATCAGTTTGACTGGGATTTCTGGTTCGCCTGGATGATCAAGGACCAGATTCAGCTTATCCGGGACTGTAAGCTCAGAGGTGATCTGAAGAACTGGAACAACGCCAAGAAGGTGCTACATCAGATGATTGGCGAACGTCCGGCTTCGGTTGAGGATCCGCGACGCATGGAGAAAAATGTCTTCTACATTCAGATCAACAGCATGGGGCAAAAGGTGGATATTCCGTTGAACGCCATCCGTAATCTTTCACAGGAAGAGCAAAAAATCCTTGTGGATTCCATGTACACGCCTATTGACGATGTGCAGGCAGAAGAAATAATGAACTCATAAATATAACAGCCTTGGGCGGGCTTTGTAAAACCCATATAAAAGCAATGAGCATGAAAGACGTTTTTATTACAGTTATGGTTTTGGTAGCGGTGTTGGCTATTTTAATGTTTGGCGTTCCTCATTATCGGATATGGTCCGCTGAACAAAGAGGCAAGGCTGAATTTGCAGAAGCTGAACAGAACCGTAAGATTAAGATTGAAGAGGCGAAAGCGAATCTGGAAGCAGAGAAACTGAATGCCCAGGCTGAAGTGGAACGTGCCAAAGGTGCGGCAGAAGCAATCAAGATCGAAAATGGCAGCATTACCCCCGCTTATATCCAGTATTTGTGGGTACGTCAGCAGAATAATCTGAATGACAAGACTGTAGTTTATATTCCGACAGAAACAAACCTTCCGTTACTGGAAGCTACAAGAAACAAATAGTTTTATGAAGAAACTGACAAATAAACGCTTGATCTCTTATCTGGTTGACCACAAACATATTGATATGGTATCGGTCAGCAAGACACAAATTGTTTGCACCGTATCCGCCAAGTTTAAGCCGGATGAAGTGAAAAAACTATTAGACGATACAGGGCAGCCGATGCCCCGTATGACTTCTTCCGAAGGTGTGAATTACATTGTTTTCCCACGTTATTGATACGGCAGGACAATGGACGAAAACGTTTGGGAAGAGGTCATACAGGTCAATCCGGCACAGGCGGCATTTTTGGTAATGCCGTACAAGAACGGGTATGTCATCTATTCACGTGCAACGGGTAAATCATTCATTACCGGTGCCGTGATAGATGATAATATCCGGCTCATGCCGCGAGGTATTACCACACTCACACAGGCTACCATTGGGCAGGCGCTCACTAAAACGTTGCCCTCGGCATTCAAGATGCTGGAGATGCTCGGTTACAAACAATGGGATCCGGTCAGCAAGACCGGTGACTATGTGGTTTGTCGCAGACCCATTGAGGGTTGGTATAAGCCTTATGAGCACATCATGTCGTTTGAGTATGGCATCAGCTTCTCCAATGGTCACATGCTCTACATACTTACCCAGGGCGGTAACAGCCGCGGACCGAATGCTGACTACAACATCACTGACGAAGCGCTGACGCTCGATAAAGAGAAGTTCGATCAGGAGGCGGCACCGACCAACCGAGGCAATGAACACATCTTCGGACGCAAGTCCGAGAATCCCGTTCTGAAACATCACGGCAACACCTTCCTTTCCTCCATGCCTTACACGCCTGAACAGAAATGGTTGCTTGAACCGGCCAAGTATTACGAAGAAGAACGCGGCATCCGACTGTTTGATGTCTGGAATAAGATTGTGCGGTTACAGATGCAGCTCATTGATGCAAGGATTGCGAATGATGCGGGACTCTTCAAGGAAATCTGGAATGAAACCGTTCGTCTCAGGCAAAGCATCACGCCGTTCGTTTCACGCGACGGCACGCTTTTTATCCTTGGCTCCATCTTCGACAATATCGCCAATGTGGGCATGAACTATATCCTGAACCAGCACAAGGTGATGGATAAGCTTTCTTTCATGATCGAGATACTGAACTTCATGGTGGATAAGATTGATAGCTGTTATTACCAACTGGATGAACGGCACGTGTATTACAATGCGACCAATGACAGCTATATACGTGACTTTGCCGAAGATCATAACTACAATTGGCAACAGCTTGCCAACAATGATGACAGCCGGCGTGATCTGGACTGCAATCCGAACCAGCCGATAGAGCTGACGCCTGACTGGGGGTCTGCCGCCTCGTTCCTTGAAGTGGCGCAGGAACGCAATTATGATTTCGTGACGAAGCTGCTGACACGTGAGCCGGTGGATAACAATATTAATGAATTTTTTGTCAAGCGTGACGAAGAAGACGATACGATGGTCAACGCGCTGATGGATAAGTTCTGCCACTATTACCGTAACCATATCAACAAGCACCTGCATTATTACCGTGACCGCTACGGGGATGCACGTCGCGCCAACAATAAAAAATCCTATAATGAACTTGCCATTGAGCGCCTGGAGAAACACGGCTGGACAGTGGAACAGCACACCCATGCGGGCATGGAGCCGCCGCAGCATGATAAATATCTGTTGTGGGCTTCTATCCTGGCGGAGAAAGACGAACGTTTTCCGAAGAAGCGTTTCAACGGCTCGAAATGCAAATACACGCTGATCTCCATGAACAACACGCGCGTTATCGAGGATCGTGAAGGACGGTTTGCCAAGGATAAGCGTAGTGAGCGCAACCAGTCCATCCTTCCTGAAGAGGCAACACACTTCGGGGATGCAGTCGATAAACGTGTCTGGACGAAGTACGGGCATCTGCTCAGGCAGGCATACGGGTTCGTGGACGCACGTATCTGATTCACTGCACATACATTCGCAACAGTTATCGCAATACTTATAACAGAACTCGCAACGATTGAGGACCGGATGCCGCATCGGAGGACAGGCGGAGGGTGTTTTCTTTGGTGTAAAAATCTATTACTTTTGTCATATTTCCTTACTTTTTGCGGCTTTTTTTGCGACTTTTGTTAGGGCGCGGTAGGAAGAAACTTCCGTTTCTTTTTCCATTCGGATGGAAAATGGGGTGTTGTGTGTTCATTCTCAAGAAGGTAGTTTTCTTATAACATTCATTAACAGAGTCCCCGGCGCGCGCAAAATCCGTACTGAAGAAATAGGCAGGCAAATCTATTTCCCCAGTACGGATTTTGCGCGCTTATAGAGGTAGGAAGCATCGCTTCCCGTGTTTGTCTGCACCCATGCAGGTCCCCGGTCTTTTCTGTTTCAATCTCTTAGGTAGAGACCGTAGAGCGGTATAGTTTACAACTATGTATTTTCAGGCTGTTTCCTTTTCTGATTGTCGCCCTTTATTTCTGTCTCCTATCACTACGCAGTTTCGCTTTTTTGTGCTGCAAAGGTAAATGTTGACGTCACCGGCTCAAGTTCAGGCTGACGTTTCAGAAAAAATCTCCACCCGTTGGGTAGTATTCAAGCCGTTCCGGTTTTCTGAAAAACTTGCTCCAGTGTCTTACAACACCTTTTGATGCAGCGTAAAAAAGGCGAAACATACCGCGTAGTGACAGGCGACGCAGAAAAAAAAGCTCCAATCAGGGAAACAGCCAATAAAAGGCTCACACCCGGAAGCTCAAGGTTCAACATAAAATTTTAAAGTTATGGTAGCAAAAAGAAACATTCCCGAATCATGGAAAAATCAGTGGCATAAACCGATGATTTCCTTATTTGACTACATACCGACAAGATACGAGGCTACAGAACGGGAAAAACAAATCCGCTCACTGATATGGGACTTCAAGGCTGGGAAACGCAGCAAACAGGTAGCGGCTATCGTAGCGGGTAAGATAGCGGAAAAATTCGGTTCGTTTGCCGATAGCATTGTGTTTGTCTGTGTTCCTGCAAGTTCGGCAGAACGGACGGAAAAACGCTATCGGGACTTTTGCGAAGAGGTTTCCAACCTTTGCGGGTGTATGAATGGCTACAAAGCCGTGAAAGTGGGCGGAAAACGTATGACCATCCACGAAACCAAGAAAGGTAAAAGCATACAGAACACGGAAACTGTTACGCTGAATACTGACTTTTTCAACGGAAAGCGGGTACTCGTTTTTGATGACATACTAACGAAAGGACACAGCTACGCACAATTTGCGTGCGCACTGGAGCAATTAGGTGCGGAAGTGGTGGGAGGTTATTTCTTGGGTAGAACAATTCTTTCTTATAACTAATATATATTTTTTGTTATGAATACTTTATTCGATAATGATTGCCGCTACATGAGCGATAGTGAACTGATTTACGAGATAAGCAATAATAGGCAGATTGTTTCAGACGTTGAACGCAGCAACGGGGAGATAGATATAGACAGGCTGTTTGCATCCTTGACGCCTGGACGCAAGAAAGTAGCCGTGGCAGCAGTGGAGATATACAAGAGACAGCAGTCTCAACAGGTTGAACGCAGGCTTATACGAATGAGCAAGGATGTATATGATTTGATGCAGCCGTTAATTGGTGATTTGCGTAACGAGGAATTTTGGGTAGTGGCTATTAATAATGCATCCCGAATAATCAAGAAAGTACAGGTTTCAGTAGGCGGTATAGACCAGACTTCGGCAGATGTGCGGCTAATTATGCGGGTATTGATAAATACGGGAGCTTCGCAGTTTGCAGCGGTACACAATCATCCGAGCGGCAACAGCCGACCGAGCAATGAGGACAAGAGGCTGACGGAACAGCTTAAAAAGGCGGCAGCGTTATTCAATATTCGGATGATGGACCACGTAATTATAACGAATGACGGATATTATAGCTTTTGCGATGAAGGGATGATTTGACGGATGGGGTGCGGGCGCACCCATTCCGTTTGCTCGCACGCTCGCAAACGGAATGGGACCCAAAGCGGTATTTTGTTTTATGTTTCCCGTTCCTTCAACCACGGAGGGGCTTTTTTTGTCCTATGAAAGCGGATGGTATGATTTTACCTTTGTGACAAAAAAAGATATGATACGCTTCATTACCAAGTTCGTCGGTACCTATGGATATGATTCCCTGAAGGAGTTTTTTCTTTCAGTGGCACCCAGTTTTAAATATAACCTGCAACTGCCGGCTATTTCCTTCAGTGCAATCACTGCGGTAGTCAGTGAATGGATAGGTATTACCCCGTTGCTGGCGATGGCCATGCTGATCGCCATTGTTTCCGAGATGTGGACGGGCATCAAGGCAAGCAAGATCCAGGGCATAGGATTTGAATCCTTCCGTTTCTCACGCTGCATCATCAAGCTGTGTATATGGCTGACCATCATTTATATCACCCACTCATTCTATCTGGAGAGCAAGGCAGGGTCGGAAGAAAGCTTCATTATGCTGCTGGCCACCCTGTTCTTTTCAATTGTCAAAGTGTTCGTCATGACCTGGTTCTGTGTGGAGCACGTGACAAGCATACTAGAGAACCTGGCGGTTATTGACGGTAAACCTAAAGATACGCTGATCAGGCAGGTGGGTATGTTGTGGGTGACGGTTACGGACAAGTTTAAAAGAAAGGTAGATGAGACGGAACGTTAGTTGCATATTACTATGTGCGTTTATAGCACTTCTTTCCGGTTGGGCAGGTCACTGGCTGGGTTCTCGCCACCGGAGTATTGTTTACACTCCGGAAACGGTGGTCAAACATGACACGATACGCCCTGCCATTCCGGAACCGGAGGTGATTGTCCGTGAGGTACCCGCAGAAGTGGATACGGCGGCTATACTGGCCGACTATTTCTCGGAGAAGCATTATCTCGATACGATTATTGAACGCCCATACCTGCGGGTGGAAATGGCCGATGTCATATCCCGCAATGCATTGCTTGACCGTACCGTAGTGGTGGATTACCGGCAGCCGGTCGTTTATAACAATGCCCTGGCTCTGGGACTGGATGCCGGGCGTTACAGCTGTGTGTTATCCACGGGGTATCGGCGTAGGTCGTGGGAGTTCAGGGCGGGTTATGACTTGTACAATAAATCACTGGTGTTGGGGGTATCTAAAGATTTGTGGAGATGGTAGCGAATTTAGTCAATAACACGTATCTGTTTTCCGCCGATATGGAGGATATCCGTATTACGGACGTACACGAAAAACTGGCTTTCAAGATGACGGTTGACGGGCAGGAGGCACTTTCTGAAGTATATTACCCGGACAGTGGGAACGCAGTCGTCATTTGCGATCCGGGTGATATCATCAATGAATATTTCGTTCGTTCGGAACTGGGAGGCGGTGATGACCGGATCATATTGCCGCCCATGACGGTACAACTGTCCCTTTCAGATAGCGAGGCAACTGCTGACTACACGCTTTATGTGTTCCACTCAAGATACCGCGTGTCTTTCGAGCCGCTGACCGGCTTCATATTTTATTCCCGCTATAAAATCAAGCATATCAGGCAGAATACGATTGATTACCTTTCCTTCTTCGTGTCTGACAAGACAAAAGTGTATCTGGATATCATCCACCTGGAGTCCGGCAGCAGCGTCAAGAAAACCGTTGAGCTGCAACTCTCCGATGCCAACCGGATGATGGCATATAACATGAGTCCGGTTAAGGTGGGCAAACTCGCGAACCTCAGGGCTGACAATATCCTATCGTATGACGCACGTATCACCGATGGCACATTGACGGACCTTGTAAGGTATGTCATTGACCGGAGAAGCCACCGTGAAATGCACCAGTTTCTCTACTACAATGTATTCGGGTTGCCGGAATCCATATCATTCTTAGGATTGGTGCAGTATAGTCCGGAACTGGAGGGTGATATCGCGGACATGGTGAAGCTGAAAAGAAGATTCAATCCGTTTTTCAATGATCTGCGCACGGTCAACACCGGGTATTTGGACGAAAACAAGTACAAGGCCCTGATAGACATGCTTACCTCTCCGGTACAGCGATGGTACGACACGCCTTCGCTGCCGATGGAGATCATCATCACAGATATTGACTTTACCCATACGAAAATGGGCAACCAACGGGTAAACGTGAATCTGACCTTCTGCCCGGCAAGCCGGAAGCATCAGGTATTTGACAGGTACTCGTTTGGTGGCGGTATCTTCGATTATACATTTGACAGGACATTTGAATAAATAATATACAATGGAAACAATACGAAGAAATTTGGCATTGGCCGACATGGATATCCGCAGGGATGAACGCGGGAACCGGCGCGTCTTTTCGATAAAATTCGTCAGCAAGGAGGGCAAGGTCTACTTTATCCCGCAGGCTTATGCCTGTGGTGCCGGACGCATGAACATGAAGGAATACCAGCTTCGGGGTGTACAGCCCTGCGACTGCAAAGGCAATCCCGAAGGGCATCCCTATCCCGTGGATATTGATCTTATACTGGAGTATAACAAAATGAAAATCGTATTCTGATGAACATACTGTTTAATTCAAGCGGCATTCCCCTGCTGATGCAGTCCACGTACATATTCGGAGAGACTACCGGGGCACCGCAGAACGAGATGAAGGACCGTGCCAGGATCCTGTCGCCATACGACTTGTCGAATGTCAGCTACATAGACATTGACGGGGTGAAGGTGCGCCCATGGGGAGATGAGAATGATTTCCCGCAGAAGGCGGCCGAAGAGATTGGCAACACCAGTGTGCTCAATACCGGATTGAAATTTCTCCGGAACCTGACACTTGGTCAAGGTATTTATCCTTGTACGGTGAACGGTTACGATGATGGCGGCAACGAGATACTGAAGCCGGTTACGGATAGCCGGGTACAGGCTTTTGTCGCTTCCCGGAATGTAAGGCGCTACATGGAGAAGGTATTACGGGATTATCTGAAGTTCGGCAACGGGGCTGTCCAGTTCGTTCCGTCGGCAGCCGGTAATTCTTTTGCAGGTGTCAATCCGGTTAACGCGCTTTATCGCCGTTATTCCGAAGTGGATGAGTACGGAGCATGTAAATGTATTGTTTCCGGATATTGGCCGCAGCATCCGGGCAAGGGGCAATACACCAAGCTGGAGGTATTGTCTGAATATGATCCGCAGATGCACGCCGAGGTGTTAAAGTTTGCCGGGAAGATGAAGAACGGTTTTATCCTGCCGGTGCGTGACAGCTGGAGTAATGATGATCTTTACGGCATGCCTGTATGGTGGCCGGCATACGTTTGCGGATGGGTGGAGATCGCCCATCTCATCCCCCATTTCCTCAAGAAAGCCTATAAAAACCAGATTACCTGGAAGTGGCATGTACAGATACCGTATTCTTATTGGGAGAAGAAATACCCTTCCAAGGACTATTCCGTCAAAGAACGCGAAGCGGCCATTCAGAAGTCTATGGACTCGGTAGAACAGAATCTTTGCGGGCCGGACAACGCAGAGAAACCGATCTTCTCACATTATGCCGTCAATGAGATGAACGGCAGGATTGAAGAGGAATGGAAGATCAAGCCGCTGGAGAACAAGTACCAGGGCAGCGATAATCTTCCGGTATCGGCAGCCGCCAACTCCGAGATATTGTTTGCCTTAATGGTCAATCCCAATGTGCTCGGTGCCGGTATGCCGGGCGGTACATACGCCGGCAATCAGGGAGGTTCCAATATCCGTGAGGCGTTCCTTGTGAATATTGCCAATGCCTGGATTGACCGACAGAATATTCTGGATCCGATTGAACTCTACATAAAAATGAACGGTATGCCGGAGTGTGAGCTTCGTTTCCGTAATACCATTTTAGTAACCCTCGATACCGGAAGCGGTACCAAAAAAACGTTGAGCTAATGATATTCAGTGCAGAGAAATGGAACAAGGGTGCCGAACTCAAGGCACTGATGAAGGTGAATACCGCAATTTCGTTTGACATGATGGAGGCACCGCTTCGGGGTGCCTTCCGACAATACCTTGTACCGTTATTAGGCGATGCGATGGTAGGCGAAGTGGTTGAGATTTATAATTTCGGTCCGGATCCGGATGTGTTGGAACCGAATACTGAAGGGGCAACCGAACGGGAGAAGCTGGATGCCCGGCTGCTTGAGATCTGCCAGCGCGCGAATGCGAACTTGGCGTTCTGGAATGATTTCGATGAAATCAGCGTCCGGATCACGGATGCGGGATTTCAACGGCAGAAGTCCGACAATGAATCCTTTCAAGGGGTCTATAAGTATCAGGAAGACAATCTTCGCATGTCTTTCCGCAACAAGGGGTTCAATGCGCTGGATGAATTGCTTGAGTTCCTGTATGCGCATATAGCGGAATATCCGGAGTTCGCGACCTCACAGGCTTACCAGGACCGCAAATCGGCCATTGTCCGCAGTACCGCGGATGTGAATGATGTCTGTTTCATTGGCGGCAGCCGGATCATCTTCCTGCGGTTGCAGCCGCATCTGAAATTTGTGGAGGAAATGTTACTTCAGCCGGCTATCGGTGACAGGCTCTATGAGCATCTGATTGACGGGTTGGTCAATCCCCCTGAAGATGAAGAACAACAGAAGAATGTGGAACGCTTGCGCCTGGCTTGTTCCCGCTATATTGGGACAATGGCGGTCAGACGGCTGCTGATGGAGACGGGCAGCATTACAGACCGCGGACTGTACTTTACAACAATCCGGTCAGGTGAAAAGGGTAATGAACAGAAAGAGCCGGTAGACACGAAACGGATAGCCGTACAGATACAGAACCTGAAGGCGGATGCCGACATGTACATGACGGCATTGCTGCGGATTGCCCGCAGTTATTTTACTGATTACTATGCCGGTGATCCCCGAAGGATATTCGACCGGGACAATGACCGTAAACGTACATTCTGGGTATGAGAGAGCTTCGTATTGCATATCGCAGCTTCGGAGTCCGGCGTGAGGTTATACGCCGGGTGCCTCAGAAATGGGAAGAGCTGACACCGTCGCAATTCCTGCTCGTGTCACGGTTTTACCTTCAGGAGACGGATGAATTATCTTTCCTGAAGGAGTTCTATTCCCTGCCTTCCTATGTGAGTGCGGACAGCTATTATAGGTATAAGCTGAGTGAGTTACTTGAGTTCATCAGCGATTGCCGTGTCCGAATGGATCGCTTTATCCTTTCCGATGTGGCCGGATTGAAGGCACCGGGTGAACGCCTGAAGGGGATGTGTTTCGAGCACTTCATACACGTGGACACGGCTTTCAACCGCTATGCGCGTGACGGCAAGGATGCCTCGTTGGATGTTTTCATATCAATGCTGTACCTGAAGGACAACGAATATATTGTCCTACCGGCGGGTGGAAAATACGGCTTATTTAGCAGGCAGAAACCGCTAATGCTGCAAAAACGAATAGTGAAGGTGGCGAAGATAGACCGACATGTCAAGTATGCCATATTCCTGAACTATGTTTTTGTGAAGAGGTGGCTTTCCCGGTCGTTCCCTTTCCTGTTTCCGTTGAATGAAGATCCGGAACCGGAGAAGAACAAAAATAAACCGGCCGCGCCATCGGTCAACTGGCTTGATATCTTCGATGCCTTTGTCGGTGACGATGTGGCGGTGATGGAGAAATACCAGGCAATGCCGATGGCAACGGCATTCCGCCTGCTCAATAAAAGAATACGTGACGCTCAAAAACAGAAGAAATGATATTTTCAGAGTACATAGAGAATTTAGCAGAACGCCATGTCGATATCCGACATAAGGAGAATGACGAGGTACATTTCCTCTCATCCGAACGGGAGAAGCACACAGCACTGGATAGCGTGCTTCACTATCCGGCGGTGATTCTGGATCGTGGCTCAGGGTTCGGGTATGGCGGCGCTCCGGGGGCATACCTGAAGGATCGTGATTATCTGCTATTTGTGTTGGAACATGTTTCGGATACTTCGGACTATGAGCAGATAGAGGCCGCACTTGATAAGTGTGAGCGTATTCTTGATGAGATATTGAACCAGGTAATCGAAGACAAGAGGGTGACAAGGCAATGGCTTACCTTCATACTGGAAGAGGTGGAAGCGGATTATGTGGTGAATAATGATAACCAGCTTTACGGAGTGGTTGCGGCAATACACTTATCGCAACCCTATAAGGCTGTAAACTGTAGGAAAGCATTCAACTGATATGGCAGATACGATTGAAACACTTAAAGAATTAGCCCGGCAGGTACGGTATGCTACCCAGGAGGGAGAAAACACAGGAGAACGTGTCGGACGTACCTTGGTGGGTATATTGAACCTGTTATCACAGTGTTCTTTGGAGGAACTGAATAAAATTTTCCTTCATAAATCCAAGCCTGATGAAACCCCTTTCATGCTGAAGTTATTAGGAGGTGCCGAAATTGAAGACACAATAGACTCGCTTACTGCCGGGAAAGGGATTCTACTTAAAAATGGCCGTGTACAGGCTGATACTTTGGAAGCTCGTTTTGCTCTCATTGTTCAGGAAGTGATATTCAATCGGCTTTCTGCCATGGAAAGTGATTATTCTTTTTCTGAATCGGGCACGATTGAGAGTGTAGAACTTCTGGAGGATGGCACTTACCGTTTACCGCTCCGTAAACGTTGGGAGAATGATTTCACGGCTTTGGATGAAAATGATATCATTTACGGCATGGTAAACAACCTTGTCTCCGGAGGAGGAGATTATTATACTTCCTGGTTACGTGTCCTGCATGTGGATACTTCCGCTAATGTGATTACTGCTGTTCTGTATCCGGATAGTGAAGTTCCAGGGGGAAAGAATTACCCGCCGGAGCCATTGATGATAATAACGCGTCGCGGCAATCCGGTCAATGAAGATCGTCAGGCGTACTGGTATCTTTCTACTCGTGAGAAATGTATCTGCATGCTCGATGGGGTTACGAAACCTATATTGGAAGAGCATAATTACGCCATTATCATCGGCAGGCTGAAACAGTTATCATTATTCGATAACCTGCCTATAAATTACCGGCATAGCTATGTCTATTGCCGGGGTATAGCCTTTCAGGAACGCCTACAGATTCAGTATCCGGGGATTCCTGTTGTTTCCCTTGTGGACCGCGGAGACTGGAGCTCCGAGGTTGCTGCTTCTGATAATCCCTATTCTGTATCTTCTACGTCTGCGGATACCGTATGGCATTACGGGTGTCGTTGGCAATGTCTGATTAACGGCACGCTTGATGAGCCCCGATTCGGTTCGACGGGATGGGCCATGAAAGAAGGCAACCCCAACTTCTCTATTGATATATCTTCTGCCAACGATTGGAGGATAGACCTGGACAAGATGGATGAAAACGGCAATCTTGTTGATGATCTGGACGTGCTTACTATAACCGGAATGCTATATAACCGGGATGTTACTGAACATATACTTGATGCTGATGTGGAGTGGATGCGTGATAGCGGTAATGTTACGGAAGATAATGCCTGGGCAGTGAAACATGCCGACACGGGAAAAGTGCTGGTGCTCAGGCGTGATGATCTTGGAACGAGCTTTGTGCAGGTCGGTTCCTGTAAATTTAAAGCTACCGTGCTGCTGCGTGATGGTAAGAATGTATACCCTGATGAAATAGAAGTTGTGATATGAAGACAAAGAAAATAGAAGTAAATTACAAACCTCTTATCGTACATATGGCGATTAACGAGGTTGGCTCCGTATCATCGTTGCAAACGTATGATGCGGTGACCGGTATTTTTGAGGCGGACTATACGTTGACGCCATTGGTGTTGTTACCTCAATGCGATGTTGTTGACAAGGATGGCATTATCAAGGAGTTTAATATAAATTCCTCTCTAACCAATCTTAAGTGGTATGAAATCATTGATGGCAAAAGAATCCTGATTGAAACGACGAATACCGGTTATGAAATCACTCAGGAAGGCTCAAATAAAGGTCAGATAAAAGTAAAGAAGAATGCCGCGCTACTGCATCCGATAACGTTGGATTTTTATGCGGAATACCTGGATACGCGCACAAATCAGATCATCGTTTACCGTCAGTCAAAATTAATAAAATGTATCAATGCTACCAATGCCAATCCTTTATTGACGCTTGATAGTGAATCTACCCATTTATACAACCCCTGGGAGGACCCTGTACAGCAGACCATAGTAGCTACCCTGATGGCAGGTGAAACCGATTTTACCGGTGTATCAGCAAAAAGAAAATTCTTTTGGTACAAACGTCGTGAAAATGGTACTTTGACTCTTGCCGGTTCTGATGAATTTGATCTTGATGTGGTCAGTGTGAATGATAACGTGCTTGTCATTGATCGCGAGGCGATCGGAGAAAAGGAGACTTACATTTGCAAGGCTACCTTTTCCCCTGATGGTTCCCCGGCTGCCTCACCGACGGATGCGGACCCTACGGCTACCACTACTATTGTGCGTCGTCTCCCGAATTATGATTACGACATAACCAATCTTCCGAATCGTATCGCTCCTGGAACAGTGACCGTAAATCCCAAAGTCGTGGTAACAGGAGCGAAAGGCATTATCAGCAATGCTATGCAGGAGTTGAAAGCGACCTGGTATAAGGACAGTACGGTTATCGGTACCGGTGAATCCCCCTCTCTTTCCGCCAATAATGTGACCAGCGGGTTGTTGGGTGTGGATATGACAGACAAGGGTAATTACAAGATACTGACAACCAGTGATGGAAAGGCAATATTAGCAAGTGCTGATAAGGTAATAATAGCAAAATAACAATTAAATTTTAAGAATATGGCTAATTACATCAAAGTAACAGAAAAGGTGGCTGCGTCAATGGGATTGACAAGCATCCGTAACAAGACTGCAGACGGGAATTATCTATTATGGCAGGCTGACATCCTGCGCTTTCCGGGAGATGACATCTTTTCCCGTGCGGCTTATTGCGGTGGAGCCGTGCTGACTCCCAATGCCGCAAAAGAAGAAGTGGATGGTACTGATCATCCTGTGCAGGTTGCTACACCTGAAAGGTTCCTGTCTTCCTCGGAGCAATCTCCGTCCGAAGAGGAAAAATCGGAAATAAATAAGGAGGATGAGGTATGAGTATAGCAACCCGACAAGTGAATGTAAGATTTTCGCCGAAGGCGGGAACTTACACTACTATTATCCAGTCTCCAAGCGGGGACCTTTACCAGGAATTTGAAGGATCCGTGGGGGCAATCGGTGCGATATCGCCCGATTTTTCCCAGACACAGCCGCAGTTGGTGTTTATTGCGACCTCGTCCCGCGTGGCGGAAGGTATTTCCATACCTATCTCTTGTGATTGGTATTTTAACGGTGTAAAGCTCACTTTCACCAATAATGTCTCCACTAATGTGTTTAATGGAGAGACAGGGCATTTCCGCAAGTTGCCGTATGTTGCAGGGACGCAGGATTATTGGGGCTTGAAAATCTTGAAAAATCTGGTTGTGGCTGCGGGCGCGGCTCCTTGCAGCATTAAGGGAGAAGCCATAGTCGTATATGGTAATGTCACCGATAAGGTAGAGGCTATCTACAATATACCTATTCGTCGGGCTACCGGTTCTCCTTATTTTGTTACTATTGCCGCTGGAGATAACAAGTATTATACCATCACAGAAAAAGGCGGTAGCTGCATACTCAAGGCTATGACTTATCAGGCGGGTGTTTCTGTTACCTCTAATCTGACTTACAAGTGGTATAAGTTGGTTGGCGGTGCCTGGTCCTTACTCTCAGGAAAAACGGCGCAGACATTGACCGTTACAGGTGATATGGTAGATTGCTATTCCAGCTTCAAATGTGTTGTCTCGCAAGGGGGAACTGAAATCGGTACGGATATACAAGGCGTAATGGATGCTTCAGACCCTTATGATATCATTCCTAATCCAAGTCCGGCTGATGAGACGATTGTCGAAGAGGGCGATACTGTGGTGTATACTCCTATGGTTGTGAAAAGAGGTTCTACGACCAAGGCAATGGAGATGAACTTTAATTTTACCGCCATTGATAGTGTAGGACTTATCCTTGGGCAAGCTACTAATCAGGCAAAATTTACTGTGACCTATGCGATGTGTGAACAGGCTGGTACGGATGTAGGCGTGTATATTGAAACTGTGTCATAAATAAAGGAATGTAATTGTATGCCGATAGCGAGTGTAACAAGAAGTGTAAAGTTTGCACAGAAGGGTGCTCCCGGAAAGAGTGGGCGTATTCCGTATCCGGCCGGAGAGTACAGTCTATATACTTCCTATATTTGTACAGATACGGTTACTCCTTATGTGTTGGATGGGGGGAAGTATTATGTAATGAATAAAAATACGGTGTGGGTAGGGCAGGGAATGCCCTCAGATATCAATTTTCCGCGGAAAGACGTTGCCGTAAATGGATCGAACGCCACTTGGACGCTTGTTGAAGACTATACAGCTATTTTCGTGGAGATTCTGATGGCTAACTTTGCCAAATTGGCGAGTGCCATCTTTTCAGGAGATTACATGTTTTCACAGCAGGGGGTTGATGCTGATGGTAATCCGACATCGAATTATGAGGAATTTAATACGGGAAATTTTGTACCTAATCTGCTTTTGGATTTTGCCACGGGTTTGTTCAAGGGTAATAAAGTGGAGGTGAATGGAGGTGTTTTCAAGAACATCCGCTCTCCGAATGATTCTTTTAAGATTGATGAAGAGGGAAATATACAGATTATCGGTGAGTTGTCAACCTCAATGAATGGTACGCGTATTGAAATCTCTCCTAAAACCAATAGTATAAAGATGTTCAATCAGGACAATAATGAAGTTGGCCGTATATCCTTTATGACTGAGGAATGGATGGGTACAACGAACTATTATCCACGGGTGTTTCTTAGGAGGTTTTCAGGAAATAATATGATCGATGAGATTCAGACTACCGGTTCATCCATTAATGGGTATTCTGTAGTAGGCTCTAATTATCTTGAATATAATTTAGGACCATTTGGACTTATCTTTTCAGAAAATGGAAAAGAGACTAAAAGATATTCAAATAAATAATGTTTTTATAGAGATTTATAATTACAAAAAGAGATTAAAGACAAAATGTTAAATTGGGCTGATTTTTATAATAGAAATGACGCCCGTTAAAAGTACAATGGTATGGAGAAGATAAAATTGTCAGAAGTTGCATTCACCAATGCTCCCTCATCAATTATTGGGTTAACAGCTGATCAGAACGTGGCACAAGTGAGTGTAGATAGCTTGTCTAAGATTGAATATACTTCTTTGGTTTCAGGAACGGGCAAAATGAGATATACACAACTGAGATACAGTAATAGTATTGGGGCAGGAAGTCGAATTCTGCTATTTGTTCCTATTTCCGGTTTAACAGACAAAATAGATGCTGCCGGAGTCCTGGGAAGTTTGTTTGTGTTAAGAGCAGGTGTAGACTACAGTCCGATGATGGCCAAGGCCGATATCATGTTGTTTCGTTCTGCGTCGTATCTTGTAAAAGACATGAATGTGACAGGTGGATGGGGAGGCAATAACCTTGTAGACTTTAAATTAGGACATTGCAGGTATAATGGACAATTATATCTTGCAATAAAATTTAATACTGAATACTCTATTGCAACCTGTTTTCAAGGATTTTATACCTCAGATTGCGTGTTTCGTAACGTTATAGAAGAGGATGTAACCGACTGGACGGAATTGTAATGGTATAGAACGGAATTGCTCTAGATAATAGGGGCGCAATGCCCCTATTTCACGTCACATCAATATATGTCGCTGCGTCAACTTCATCTTGATTAGCTACTGATAAAGGTACAATATCATAAGTAGGTATAATAGTATTCAGAATTTTTATATATATGGATGGCGTATGTTGCGTATGCTCTAATATGATTTTAAACGCTCCGGTACTTTCGTTTGACCATATTTTAAATCGTAGAGTTGTCGGAGCATTTGCCCCACCTATCCGATTTAAAATGATAGTGGGGGCTTTCAAAACATCGACTGACCTGTTAATGGTCATATAGAATAAGGTCATTGGGCCACCACCGTAAGCGGCAAGACTGATAAGTAAGGAGGTAGATATTGCTGTTGTTGAGGATGATCCTTCATACACAATTCTTGAGGTTGTGGTTGCGATCATCTTTTCCTTTCTTACATCACTGGCGGGTTTAAGACCATTTTTTTCTGTTGTAGCCACCGGAATTGTATTTATCAATTCGTTCACTACATCTGAATCCTTCAAATAAACTTTTTCCATACCATTGTACTTTTAACGGGCG
>ERZ779843.592-NODE-592-length-52962-cov-9.109211_pt1 | contig 52962 bp, 56 predicted proteins | sample MGYA00511560_ERZ779843 | MGnify/ENA primary metagenome ERZ779843 (study PRJEB29588, sample SAMEA2158062) | human gut metagenome | biome: human gut; feature: human-associated habitat; material: faeces | place: Denmark | collected 2008/2010 ... | reverse complement strand
ATTCTGTTTGTTCGGTTTCTTACTTCCGTTTATTTCAAATACTGCCGCTATACAACTTGTTGACGCATTCGTAACAGGTTTGTTATCCTCCGTTGACCATGTCAACGATTTTACTGTCGCATCCAAAGGTTCGCACTTTGTATTATAACTTAATATCATTGGTGTGCCGTCTGCTGTTACTATTCCCACGTTTGGTGTACTATAATTTGCTGTGTCGCTGTCCTTCATTTGAAACTGTTTGCCGTTTTGTAGTTTTGTTATTTCATATTCTTTGCCGTCTTGCAACGTTATTGTATCATATGGCCAGCAATCCCGCAAATTATTTACATCGCATACTTTTGCCAGTTTCAGATGCTTTTTCAATACCGCTACAAAATCTGCCGTTGAATCATATGGCCCGATTAACCCCAGCGTTGCCATCTTTTCTGTTGCCTTTGTAAACTTATACTTGACTGTTCGTATCTGTTCTGCTCTTACTTTCTTATTTACCGCCTGATTTAATACAGGCATTGTCAGTGCCGCCACTATTCCTATAACCCCAATGGTTATTAAGACCTCTGCGAGGGTAAAACCGTTTCCTAACTTAGAGCTACGGCACCCCCCCCCCCCGTAAATACAGACACAGTAGGCGTTTTCACGTTTTTACTTTTCATCAATTCTCCTTTCTATTCTTTTCTTTGTGCCAACTGTCACATTATTTTCTCATTATAAACCTACTTTTCAAAATTTTCAATACTCATTTCACATTAACTCTTATTTTTGTAAATTCCATGTCACATGAAATAAACAAATTTATACATAACAAACATATCTTCTTCCTCAGCCTGTAACCATCCGTATTTCTGAGAATCCCAAGGTAACTGTTTAATGAAGCCGTGAACTTTTGCAGCTCCTCTACAGTAAACCATTCCGGATTCTCTTTTTGCTCACGTATAAGTTTAAAAACCCTTTTCAATGTCTTCTGACGTAATATTGTCCGGTAAGGCTTTGCCATAAATCCGACAAAATCAATTCCGCGTTCTATTTTATTCACTGCCTTCTTATTCTGATGAAGTTCCAGTGCCAGACGCTCTTTTAAAAATCTTGTAAGGTCTTTATGTATCTCATTCAATTTATGAGGGTCTTTATCAAGAATTATAAAATCGTCAACATACCTGCAATAATATTTACACTTCCAATGATGTTTTACATACTGGTCTAAAACATTCAGGTAAACATTACTGAAAAATTGGCTTGTCAAATTTCCTATAGGCAAACCCTTATCCTCAGGCGTATGCCAGAGACTTTTATATTCAGGCAGAAGATTGAATCTAGCCTTGGATGATTTTATTATTACCTTTGTCTTGCAATCATGGAAAATAATCTGTTTTACAAGACGCAAAATCCATTCCTCATCCACATACCGCTTTACTTCTTTATAGAGAATTTCTTTATCTATACTTACAAAAAAGTTTTTCAAATCAGCTTTCAAATAATAAGCGGTTTCTGTATAATTATTTGTTATTGCACGAATATACTTCTTTAGAGTTTTTACTGCATTTGTCGTTCCACGTCCCGGAATACAACTGTACGTATCTTTTATAAAACGATTATAGAACCTCGGACTGATTTCATTATAGATTAGGTGATGTACAATTCTGTCACGAAAACATGCTGCCCATACCTCCCGCGGCTTTGGATACATTACTATAAAACATATACTCTCGCTGATTTGATATGTTTCGTTAACTAATTCCTCGTAGAGTTTTATGATGTTTTCCTCCATGGAAAATTCAAACTCCAGAGCAGTCTCGGTATTTCGTTTTCTTCTGCGGCAATCAATATATGCCTTCATCAGTTTTTCTAATGTTATTCCTTCTTCCATTGTTCAAAGGAATATTATATCATTTTTACACCCCAAAATGCGCAAAAAGACTAGCCATACGGCTAATCTTTTTCTATAAAAAATAAAGCAGCCCGTAAGCCGTGTTCTGTTTTAGATAATCATCTGTCTGGTATTGAAATTACTTTCAATCTCTAGCGATTTTTCAGAAGTGGGCGGACAGCCTTTAAACCTTCTATTTAATCTTGCATCCTGCCGGGGGTTGCCTGGCCGGTATCTCTCAATACCGCCGGTGACGCTCTTACCTCACCGTTGCACCTTCGCTCGTACTTAGTTTTAAGCCGTTAGCTGTATTTTTTCTGTGGTCCTATCCGCCAGCTTGCGCTGCCCGGAGTTTCTCCGGCGGCCTGTCCTTGGATGCACGGACTTTCCTCACATTATTCACTTTCGCGCTGCTCCTGTCAGAAACATTGCTATCACGTGATTTTTTATGCGCGATTATCCGGCTGCTTTATTCATTTTTCATATTATCACAAAAATTTTATTAAGTGATGTTACAAGATTGGTAAATTATTTGTCTTTTTTACTCGAATAAAATACAATAGTGTTGGGAAAGTTTTGAGGGATTATTTATTTATGTTGAAAGATGCAATTAGAGAGAAAACTTTATCACCGCAAGAAGTTAGAGCAATTTTAAATACTGACAATAAAGAAATTGTCGAGTTATGCAAACGTGCTTCTATTATGCCGAGAAAAAATAGCAAAGGTCAAACTTACTTTTCTTATGAAGAAGTTAAAAATCTAAGAAAAGTACAAGCTCAGAAAAAAGGGGTTACCGTTCCTATGGTTCAACAAGCGCAAAAACCGCCTACTGCTATTCAAAATATCCTAACTTCATTGCAGGAAATGGAAACTAAGCTCAGCGATAAAATCGCCAAAGTTATTGACGAAAAACTTGAAGGCATGGATGAAGTTGTCGTCGAACTTATAAGATGTAAAACCGACAATGAAACTTTAAGACAAAAAATCGTCGATTTAAACAAAGAAGTTTATCAGCTTAAAAATGATTTGAATACGTACAAACCTATCGGACTCGGTTTATACAGAAAAAAAACCAGCCACGTATGGGAATAGATTATTTTCCGCCCTGCTAAAGGGCTGCAACAATATACAAGCAAAGGAATTTAGATAATGGCAGTTAAAGAAAAAGACACAGAAACTCTATCACCTTCTGATGAAAGAAGTAAAGCATTAAAACTCGCAATCGAAAAAATTGAAAAAGACTTCGGTAAAGGGTCAATCATGAAACTCGGCGATAAAGCTACCGTTAATGTTGACGCGATACCGACAGGTTCTCTTGCGCTTGATGTTGCTCTCGGTATCGGAGGAGTTCCGCGAGGTCGTATTATTGAAATTTACGGCCCTGAAAGTTCCGGTAAAACTACTCTTGCCCAGCATATTGTTGCCGAATGCCAGAAAAAAGGCGGAATTGCTGCTTTCGTTGATGCCGAACACGCTCTTGACCCTGAATATGCCAGAGCTTTAGGCGTTAAAGTTGATGACTTGCTTATTTCTCAGCCGGACACAGGCGAACAGGCTCTTGATATTACTGAAGAACTGGTTCGCTCGGGTGCGGTTGATGTTGTCGTTGTCGACTCCGTTGCTGCGCTCGTTCCTAAGGCTGAAATTGAAGGCTCTATGGAAGACCAGCAAATGGGACTTCAGGCTCGTCTTATGAGTAAAGCTTTAAGAAAACTTACCGGTGTTATCGGAAAAACTAATACTACAGTTATTTTCATTAACCAGTTACGTATGAAAATCGGCGTTATGTACGGAAACCCTGAAACCACTACCGGCGGTAACGCGTTGAAATATTACGCATCTGTCCGTATGGAAATTAAACGTACAGAAGGTGTTAAGGGTGATGACGGCGACGTTGGAAACCACGTCCGAGTAAGAGTTTTGAAAAATAAAGTCGCTCCTCCTTTCAGAACTGCCGAATTTGACATTATCTTCGGAAAAGGTATTTGTAAAGTAGGTAATATTCTCGACGTTGCTGTTAATCTTGATATTGTTAAAAAAGCCGGCTCCTGGTTCAGCTTTAATGAAGAAAAACTCGGGCAGGGACGTGATAAAGCAAGAGATTTCTTAACAGAAAATCCTGACATTCTTGCTCAGGTTGAAACTCTTGTTAGAGAAAAACTCGCACAATAGATTTTTATGAAAACATTAGCACAATTTGTTCAAAAAAGACGCGACGATTTAGGCCTTTCGCCAAAAGGTCTCGCTATGAAATGCAATCTTGATATTGCTTTAATCGAAGAAATCGAGGCAGGAAAAGAACTTTTTCTGCCTGTTACAATACGGCAGAATCTTGCAAAAGGTTTGAGATGCCATCCTGAAGAAATAAAAAAATTAGAAAAAGATTTTGATACGCATTTTCTTGCGGATGAGAAGATTATAGAAAGCCTGAAAGAATTAATCTTAAACGGTGCCGGCGGTCTTAAATGCCCGAAATGCGGCGCACCGCTTGTCACAAGAGTCGCAAAAATGTACGACCTTGAAGACAATCTCGTACTTCATCCTAAAGCTCACTGCACAAAATGCGTGTTCCAAATTCATTAATTATATAGCCTCAGGTTTATATAATTTAGCGACAATGGTTTTTATATAATCTTTAACGGCAGGTGTTATAATTAAATCAGGCTCTTTTGCCGTATATTCGTCCAATACAACAATAGCGTCCCGGTACTGTCCTTTCTTGTCAAGTAAAAGTCCGCGCATAATCATATTTAAAGGATTATCATTTGAATAAGTCTGAGCAATTTTTGCATCAATAATACCAAGTGCTTCATAACAATCAGCAAGATTTTGATAATATTTGAAATTTAAGGTATAAAGTCCAAGTGCCCGCTCAAAACAATCCTGCGCCAGATCCGCTGCACCAACTTTCATATAGCATTCCCCCAGATTGTTATAATAAACCGACGATGCCTGCACATTAGGGCTCAGACTTATTGCTATTTTGAATTCCTGAATTGCAGGGTACCACCAGTAATCCTTCATATACATAAGCCCGAGATTATTATGTTCCGTAGCGTTTTTTTCCGAATCAATCACATAGGTCTCGGGTTTTCTGTAACCCGACATCATGACAGAACATAATAATAATGTTATTATAAAAATCTTTTTCATCATATTTTATATATAATTACAGCAGATTGATTTCCAACCCCTCATAAGCAAGCATAGCCCTGTCGGAAATTGCCTTATACTGTTCCTGAATTGAATCAAGCTTTTCATCATCATATTCCGGATCAAAATGGAAGAAGACGAGTTTTTCGGCACCGGTCTGATTCTGGCATTCTACTGCCATATCAAATGTTGAATGTCCGTAGCCCTGTTTTGGCACATATGAATTCAGATAGTCTTCAGTAGTATACTGAGCATCGTGAATCAAAAGATTACATCCGCGTGCAAAATTAACCAGTTTTTTATCACCGCCGAGATAGCTTTCTTTATCTGTTGCATAGACGAGAGTTTTTCCTTTATAGGTAATTTTATAAACAAATACACCTTCCTGAGGATGGGCATAAGAGCGGTAACATGTTATTAAAACATCATCGTCGCCGACAATTAAATCTTCGTCTTTTTCAATTCTTCTGATAATTGGCGGCTCTCCATGGCGGAGAATAATACCCTCGGTTTCGTTAATATCTTTAATATTAAGATTACCTGCAATATCGCCCAAATCCAGAGGGAATGATTTTCCAAACAACAGTCCTGCAAGTTCATCTGATAACGTTTCGTTGTAATTTACGTTGCCGTATACATTTAAAACAGTCGAAGGTATATGCAGAGGTCTGAAAAATGTAAAGCCCTGAATATGGTCAAGGTGAATATGTGAAAGCAATACAACAGCTTTAACAGGGGTTCTTTCTTCCGGTTTAACTCCGGACGCTATATAATCTCTCAAGAGTTCATTACCTACATCTATCAACCCTGTTCCGGCGTCGAGAACAATTAGATGGCCGCCTGCATGAACTTCAACACAGGAGGTATTACCGCCATACTTTAAAAATTCTTTCTTAGCTAAAGGATAGCTTCCTCTGACGCCTCTGAACTTAACTTTAAATTCACTCATTTTTCAATCCTCAGTTTTTCTTTATTTCATAAATACCGTTGCGGTCTTTTTCCTCACCCATATATACATTTGAGCCGAAAACCAGCAGTTTTGCCAACTTTTGAATATTTTTTTCTCTTGTTTCACGCATTTCTATATTAAATACAACTTTCCTACGCTCATTCCGGACTGTAACAACCCTGAAAGCGTTTGGGTAGGATACAAGTGCGGGAGAGGCAACATAAAGCACATTTTCGTTCTGCGTTATTTTAGCTGCATGATAATGTCCTGCAAATACGGCTATAGGATTCTTATATTTTTCAATTATCCCCTGAACTTCACCTGCATTAAGAAGCCGGTGCCCGCTGCTTGGAAATGGCTCTATAATAGGAACATGCATAAAGATTAATACAACATCTTTCTGTGACTCTTTTAACTGCTTATCAAGCCATACAAGTTCTTCATCATAAATTCTTCCGTTTGACGTTACTTTATCATCAATAATGGTATCGAGAACAATTACCTTGTAACCTTTCCTCGGCACAAACGAATAATAAGGCGTTTTGTATTTAAAATTCTCATTATGTTTGCCTACGATATCAAAATATAATTCTTTTGTAAGATATCCTCCGACACATCTATCGTGATTTCCAAATACAACATACCAGGGTGCTTTTATTTTTTCAGCGTATTTCAAAAAAGCCTGCAATTCTTTTTCGTAAGGCACATTTACCTGATCGCCGGTAAGCATTACAAAATTCACATCAGATATTTCATTAATCTGATTAACCGCATCTTCAAGCAGTTTAGGAGACTCACCCGTCATTTTAAAAGTTGTGTTTACGCCCGCGTCAGAAAAATGAACATCACTGAGCTGGACAAATTTTAAATCAGAAGCACTATAACATTGCAGCCCGTATATCATAATTCCGGACAAAACCAGAGTTATAACGGCATTCATTAGTTTAGTGAGAAATGTTTCTTTTTTCTTATATTTTCGCTTCATTTTAATTCATAATTCCCTGCGGCTGTCCGCTTAATTTCATTTTTACTTCATTATACTTTGAAACCAGAGCTTTATCATCATCACAGAGTATGATTGCTTTGTCAAGATTCAAAAGTGCACTGCTGTAATCCTGCATACCATAATATGCATACCCCAAATATTTATAAATATCAGCGGTCTGAACTGTTTCCGTTAAGGGTTCCAAAATTTCTACAGCCTGACGATACTGGCTTTTATTACAAAGTATTATGCCTTTCAGTAATTTATATTCTATATCATCATTTAAAGCAAGAGCAGTTACAATTTCGGTTTCAGCATCATTATATCGACCCATTTTCATATATGCTTTTGCACGCAGAGCATAGCCGAAGTCCTCCTGCTGATTATAATAAATAAATCTTGTTACAGGCGGAATGACACCTTCATAGTCTCCCATTTCATAATGGCATAATGCCACTGCAAGATGAGCCTGAGTAAAATCAGGATTTGCCTGCAAAGCCTGATTAAATGCAGCTATTGCAAGGTTATACTGACGGGTTTCTTTGTAATACTCGCCAAGAAAGTTATAATATAAAAAACTGCTGCCGGTTGACGCACTTTTTATATAATCCAGAGCAGCCTGCATATTACCGTTTTTTCTGGCATTCATAGCATTATCCAGTCCTTGATTAACTCTTGCGGCATATGATTTTTTAACCGGAGATACAAATCTCTGAAGCATTTTAATATTATCTTTAACTTCCTGATTATTTGGTTCAATTGTGAGAATTTTGTTAAAATATGCTGTTGCTCCGCTGTAATCACCTTGAACAGCATAATTTTTGGCAATGTCGGTATAATCCTCAACCATTTCATTGGAAAATGTTTTCGGAGCTATTAAGATAGTGGTTATAATGCCCAATAACAATACTTTTTTCATAACAGGATTATACCATAAAATTAACGATTAAAAAGAGCCCCTAAGGGCTCCTTTATATTTAAACATTCATAGCTTTTAAGATATCTGTCAAATCCGACGATGTCTTTTTCACATCAGCGTTAGAATATTTTATTGCATTATCAGGATCTTTCAAGCCGTTTCCGGTTAAAATACAAACGACTTTAGACCCTGCCTTAACTCTGTCTTTAAATTTTATTAATCCTGCAACTGACGCAGCACTTGCAGGTTCAGCAAGAACGCCTTCAGATGAAGCAATAAGCTTATATGCATTTACTATTTCATCATCAGTAACAAAATTAATCATACCGTTACTTTCATCACGTGCGGCTTCGGCCTGTTTCCAGCTTGCAGGATTTCCTATACGGATTGCGGTTGCAAGCGTTTCAGGTTTCAAAATCCTTTCGCCTCTGACAATTGCAGCAGACCCTTCGGCTTCAAAGCCCATCATCTTAGGCAGGGTGGGAATCTTTCCGATTGAATACCATTCTTTATAACCTTTCCAGTAAGCAGTTATATTGCCCGCATTCCCTACCGGAATAAAGTGGTAATCAGGTGCCTGACCCAGCGCATTAATAATTTCAAACGCGCCGGTTTTTTGTCCTTCAATTCTGTACGGGTTAACAGAATTTACAAGTGTAATCGGATATTTTTCCGCAATAGCACGGACGGCTTCGAGAGCCTGATCGAAATTACCGTTAATTGCGATAATTTCAGCACCGTACATCATAGCCTGTGAAAGCTTGCCAAGAGCAATATACCCGTCAGGAATCAGAACAAAAGTTCTCATACCCGCCTTTGCGCCATAAGCAGCAGCGGAAGCTGATGTATTACCCGTTGATGCACAAATAATTGCACCAGAGCCGGCTTCTTTCGCTTTTGAAACTGCCATAGTCATACCACGGTCTTTAAAACTCCCGGTCGGATTACAGCCTTCAAATTTCAAATAAATATCTGCCTCAATCCCGATTTTCTTTGCTAAATTATCTGCCTTAATTAAAGGAGTATTTCCTTCATTAAGTGTGATTACCGGAGTTTTATCCGATACAGGCAAATATTCTCTAAATGTCTTTATTAATCCTTGATAATACATCTTCTCTTCCTTATCATTTCCTAAATTTGAACTCTTATAAGACTGTTTACCTTATTTATAAACTCGTCTTTTCCAAAAGTTTCGATTGCTTTTTGCATGTCTTTTTCCCTGCAAAGCTCGGTTATAACCGTAATATCCGCGGTGTTATCCTCGGAAACTCCGCGCTGTACAATACTTGCAAGACTTATATCGTTTTCCTCACAAATTTTACCGATTTTTCCGATAACACCTTTGCTGTTTTTAGCATTAATAGAAAGGTAATATTTATTTTCCGTCTCCAGAATATTAACAGGAAAAGCGTCCTCGCTGTGGTTGCATCTCATCATAGGCAAGAGATAATCTGTTTTTCCGACCTCAGCAGCAATTGCAAGGATATCACCTACAACAGAGCTTGCGGTAGGAAATTCGCCGGCTCCGGGCCCTGACAATGTTATCGAACCCATAGGATGACCGCTCAGCGACACTGCGTTTGTGACATAGTCTATATGAGCAAGTGTAGATTTTTTTGACACCAGCATTGGGTGAACTCTTACATCCGCATTATTGTCTTCATCCAGATAAGCAGACGCTATAAGTTTTATTTTATATCCTAAATCATTTGCAGCGTGCATATCCTGTGCACGAATTTTTGTAATACCTTCACGGTAAACATTTTCAATCTTAATACGTTTTTTAAATGCAAGCGTTGCAAGCGTTGTAATTTTATAAGCAGCATCAAAGCCTTCTACATCACCTGTCGGATCAGCTTCAGCATAACCCAACTCCTGCGCTTCTTTAAGTACGCAGTCATACGATGCACCCTGCACATCCATTTTAGTTAAAATATAATTTGTTGTGCCGTTGAGAATTGCCTCAATTCTTGTAATTTTATTCCCTGCAAGGATTGTTTTTATCGGCATAATTATAGGAATACCACCTGCTATCGCAGCTTCATAAAGAATAACCTTATTATATTCTTCTGCAAAATTAAATAATTCCTCACCTTTTTTAGCAAGAAGTTCTTTATTAGCAGTAACAATATGTTTACCATTCTTTATTGCAGTTTTAATCAATTCAAAAGCAGGTTCAATACCGCCGATTAGTTCAACTACAATATCTATATCAGGATCATTTACAACCTCAAACGGTTTATCCGTTACTATAGAATTATTTAATCCTTCTATATTGCGCAGCTTGCTAATATTTTTTACTGCAATTTTTGTAACTTCAACATTACCAAATGATTTTAGGGTTTTGAAAACACCGGAACCCACGGTACCAAGACCAATTAGACCGATTTTTATTTTTTTATTACTCTTTTCCATACATCAAGCTTAACACAAACAAAAATTTTTATTCAATAAAAATCAGCCTGAAAATAACATCAGGCTGATTTTAAATTGTGAACTTACTTTTTTGTGACTGAAGTATTATTTCTAACAATCGTTGATTTGTCGTACTTGCCAAAATCATTTTTTGTTACAAGTGCCGTGACACTGTTAGATGAACCGGTAACTTCTCTTGTCATCATTTTTAGAAGACTGCTGCTTTTTGTATCATAAACTTTGAAAGATGAAACATAATATTCTTTAGGATAAGCATTACCTAAAGAGTCCAGATTACTTAATTCCATGTCAATAGTTCTTGATTTTCTTCCGCTTGTTTGAAGAATACGTCTGATTCCGCCGTTAATTTTTTCTTCAGAGACAAGATTGTTTAGTAAACGTTGGGGTTTAAAATTAATTTTCATAACTTCGTCCTTATTTAATTAGTGTAAATCATACACTATTAATATATTACGAAGTACCGCAGTTGTAAATACTTTCTACTTAATTTTAAAAAAGTCTTTCACAGAAAGGATAACTTTTGCTATGAATTTTGCGACGGAAAATCCGTCATCTTCAAAACCTTCTAAATCTTTTTCAAACACAAAACTGTCAAATTCATTCTTTTTTTTGAATATACTTTCATCAAAGGCCTGTTTTTTCTTTTCTTCTTCCCGGCCTTCACCTTGCTGCATATAACCGAGATTTCCGCTGCCTCCGTCATTTTGCATATTAGCAGCTTCTCTGATAATCGGCTTTGTGCTCAATACATTTACGTCGAAACCACTCATTACCGTTTCAACCGGGGCTTAACCCGATTGCCTTTCATATTTTTCCCTTATATATATAAAGTATTTTTCATGAAGAAATGTTACAATTTCGGACAGTTTGTAACAAAAAATTTACAAAACATTATCTTCAAACTTTATAACAGACTGGCATTTAAAACCTATTTCAAACAAATCTCTTTTTCTTACAGCAGAAGATATATCGGGACGAAATTCCGGGGTATTAGGAGTCAAAATAATTTCAGCAATATTATCATCTGAATTATAATTAACTTTTATTCTCTTTATTAATGAAAGATGCGCCCTGTCCAAACCGTCTGCTATCCTTAATATTCCACCGAGACGCTTAACTGTTTTTCGTTCTTTTTTTTCAAAGCTGCCATATAGTTCATGCTTATTTTTGTCAGGCAGATTGCCTCTATGATACCTGCAAATTGAAGCTGTCATAAGAGTTTCCTTATCACTGAAGCCTTCAAGACCATGTTCAATCACCATATCGCGTGAATGCTTATTATGCGCCTTTGAATCTACATAATAACCTATATCATGCAAAAGTGCGGCCGCTTCAAGCATTTTTCGTTCTCTGTTAGACATTTCTCTGACTTTTTCGCTCATTTCGTCAAAAAGCATCATGCTCAGACGTCTCACTTCCGAAGGATGCGAAGAACTTTTCGCAAATTTTAATAAAATATCTTCCGCACTTAATTTCATTCTGTGAAAACTTTAACAGAAAAAAAATTACCATGCAATCTAATCTGGTGCCGCCTTCTCCGACGACTCATCGCCGCCGTGCAAGGCGCAATCAATTCGTTCCTCATTGTTTCGCTTTGTAACGTTCCTTATCGCAAAAATTTGTAGGACATTTTTGTGTTATAATTTATCTAGTGCAGGGAGAGATTATGGCTGAAATTAATAATGAAAATTTTGATAATATAAACTTTGACCTTCCGCCGGAAGTTCTTGATGAGATTCAGCAGAATATCGAAGAAATTATAAGAAATTTTCCGGTACCGGAAAGTAATAAACTTGATGTTATCAAAAAGATTAATTTTATGTACTCTCATACAAGATACCTCTCGCTAACGGATGCTCTAACCGGCCTGTATAACCGCAGACATCTTGATACTACCCTTGAAAGAGAATTTTTAAGGGCAAAACGGTATCATAATGATTTAAGTATAGCTGTTATAGATATAGATTTCTTTAAAAAAGTAAATGACACTCACGGACATTTATGCGGAGATTATGTCCTTAAAGAAGTTGCTTATATGATTCTTGAAACCCTCAGAAAAACCGACATGGTATTCAGATACGGCGGAGAAGAATTTGTTGCGATATTGACAGAAACCCCTCTTGAAAAAGCTGTAATCCCGCTTGAACGTCTTAGAAAAAGCATTGAGTCCTATCCTTTTGAATATAACGGCATAAGCTTTCGAGTTACGGTAAGTATAGGCGTAAATTCTACAGAATCAGGAGCTGCGACTGCCGGTGAATTTTTAGACCTTGCAGATAAAGCTTTATATTTAGCAAAAAATAAAGGCAGAAACAGAGTTATAACCGCATAAGGCCTGCCATACAGACTAATAAAAATAATACCCGATCGGGTAATGGTTTTTTCCCGTTTATATGGTTACAATAATAAAATCTCAGTAATCAGTTAACGGAAGTTGAGTTATGGAAAAAGTAATATCTGTATATATCGTTGAAGATGACAAATTAGCAAGAACAACTTATAAACTTTTATTCTCACAGATTGAGGATGAAATAAATATCGAAGACACTTTTGAGACAGCAGAAGAATGTCTTGAAATGTTAAAGAAAAAACCTGTAGACGTTGTGCTTATGGATATAGGTTTACCCTACATGAACGGCATTGAAGCAACCAAAATTTTAAAAAGACGTTTTGCAAATACAAAAGTACTAATGCTCACATCTCATGAACGGGGAGAAGAAATTCTCGCCTCAATGGCATCAGGAGCAAACGCATACGCAATAAAGGACATAGATTTTCCAACTCTTGTTACTGCAATTAAACATGTACAACAGGGAGGATTATGGATTGATCCCAGAATTGCAGGACTTTTATTGAAATTTTTACCAAAACCGGAATCTACGGATTTAGAAAAACTTTACCCGAAAAAAAGACAAAGAAAAAACGTAGATTATAATTTCAGCGACCAGGATATCGAGATACTGAAACTTATTCAAAAAGGCAAAACTAACAGAGAAATCGGAGAAATTCTGCATATAAGCGAACACACAGCAAAGTCCCATATCTCAAAAATCTTTAGAAAATTATCAGTGAATGCGCGCGTAGAAGCTGCGTTAAAAGCTGTGGAATACAATTTATTTTAGAGAAAAATTTTATATGAAAAAAATACGTTTTAAAGCAAAAATTATATTTTTGGCTATTTTTGCACTCCTTTTGGGAATGTGTGTATATGAAGATGCCGTTAATCCAACACCCCGCTGCCTTATTAATATAGGTGTGCTTGTATTCATGATGAATGCTTACCTCGAAAAAAAAGAATATATAAAAAGACTTAAAGAAAAAACTGAAACGCAGGAGTTTCTGCTTCGTTCTTTTGACGCAAACTCGCCGGATATAATTATTTATTTTGACAAAAATCAAAGGTTAATTACCTGCAACAAAACCATGTGTAATATCTTCGGAATAAAAAATATTGATGAAGTAAAAAACTCAACAGTATTTAATTATCTTCCAAAAGACAATGCCCGGCTGGTCTACCGCTATAACCGCGAAGTATTGGAAACAGGAAAACCGGTAAAATATTCTCTTTTCGTGGAAGATGAAATTTATGGTGAAAAAATATATGAAACCATATCCGTTCCTATAAAAAAACAGGAAAAAATAAACGGGCTTATAACTATTTGCCGCGACGTAACTTTCCGTGAAAAATTACGAAAAAAATACACGGAAAAACAGAACCAGCTTAACTCAATTTTAAATAACCTCCCGATGGCAGCATTCTTGATTGATACTGAGGGCAAATACATTAGCGGGAATAATAAAATTGAAGAACTCTTAAATGTAAAAGAATCTTCCCTTTTAGGAAGCGAAATCTTTGCAAAATACTTTGACCATTCACATGAAGAATTAAAGGAAAGAATCTCCATAATAACAAGGGAAAAATGTTCCGCATCATTTGAGCATTTCTATACATTTCCAAACAGCAATCCTTCATGGTACAAAATATACCAGTCGCCTATCTGCGACAACTCCGGGAATATAAAAGGGATTACCGTATTTGTACAGAATATAGGAGCGGAAAAAGAAATCTCACGCCAGAAAGAGCACTATATCGCCACATTAAGCCACGATTTGAAAACCCCTATTATTGCACAGATAAGGTCATTAGAATTATTGTTGAAAGGTGTTTTCGGAAAAGTGAATCCTGAACAGCTTGAACTTCTTAATTTGACTCTTGATTCCTGCAAGAATATGTATACTCTTGTTTCAACAATTCTGTATTCTTATAAATTTGATAACGCTGAAATAAAACTCAACACTGAAAATGTTAATATTATGGAGATGTTAATAGATTGCTGTGATGAAGTCTCTAAATACGCAAAAGAAAAAAATATTGAAATAATTGTTGATACTTCTCTGACAAAAAGTGTTATTGAAGCTGACAGTAAATTTTTAAAATATGCAATTTTATATTTAATAGAAAACAGTATTTCATATGCTTACGAAAAAACAAAATTGAAAGTGGATTTATTTGAAGAAAATAATGAAATTGCATTCAAAATTCAATCCGAAGGCCCTTATATTTCTAAAGACAACATGGCAGTAATGTTTGACCAGTACCTCGGTCAGACAGAATCATATAACAAGATTGGCTTCTGCTTAAAATTATATTACTCAAGTCAGATTATCCGTGCGCACAAAGGCCAAATCGTTGTTGACAGCGACCCGTCAAATAAAAATACTTTCGGCTTCAAAATTCCGCGTATTAGCGAAAAAATTCCTGCTATTGCATAAATATTTTTTGATATAATTGTGTTATGGAACTGTGTTTAAAAACAAAAAAAAATCTGCCCGAAGAAATTTATTCCGACATGGAAAAACAGTTTCCTCCGGAAGAACTTAAAACGTTTACAGAACTAAACAATCTTCTACATGGAAATTTTTATAAATTTGCAATGTTTTATAATGCCGACGAACCGGTCGGATATGTATTTTTTCTCCAAAATGATTATATCTGGATAGATTATATTGCCGTATTTGAAAAATTTCATTCAAAAGGTTACGGAAGCCGAATTCTTAATTTAATTTTCATAAAATATTCTAACCTGAAAGGCTGCTTTTTCGAAGTAGAGCCTGAAGATTCAGACAATATACAAACAGTAAAAAGAATGAATTTTTATAAAAAACTGGGATGCAAAAAACTTGATTTTGAATATTATTTCCCTAACGAAATAAAAGAATTAAGACTTGAACTTCTTTACAAACCTTTTAACGAAAAAATTCCGGATAAAAATGAGATTAAAAAACAGATAAATTTTGTATTTGAAAATCTTCACACCTTTGTAAAAACAAAAGATTCAACATTAAATTTAATAGAATCACGGAATTAAATATGCTTTCGATTATTGCCGTATTAATAAGAATAATCTCAAATTCGCTTTCAAATGTCTTTCAAAAACGTCTAACCAAACACGGGATGAATCCCCTTGCAGTAAATTTCTATACATATACCGGATTAAGCATTTTATGTTTATCGTTAGTTAATAAACTTCCGTTAATTACTAATGAAATATTTATAAATGCAACGGCAGGAGGATTTTTCGGTGCAGCGGGCAATTATTATTTGATAAAATCATTACGTAACGGAGATTTATCAATTCTGGGCCCGATTAACGCTTACAAATCCCTTGTTGCAATGTTTTTTGCAATATTTCTGGCCGGAGAAATTCCTTCTGCGGCAGGTGTCCTCGGAATTTTTCTTTTAATCACGGGAAGCTATATTATTTTTAATACTACTGAGGAAGGTTTTTCACTGAAACTTTTAAAAAGAAAAGATATAAAGTACAGAATTTATGCTTTAATTTTTACAGCAATTGAAGCTGTTTTTATAAAAAATGTAATAACAAACTCTAATATTTTAACATCATTCATACTATGGTGTTTCTCCGGCACATTGTTTGCATTTATACTTCTATTTATCTACAAAATAAAACTGCCAAAACCAGATAAATTTTCACTGGCTCTACTTTGCTCGGTTATTCTGAGTGCGGGAATCATGCAGTTCAGCACAAACTTTGTTTTTGAAAGAATGAATGTAAGTTATGCTCTGGCACTTTTCCAGCTTTCGGCAGTATTAAATGTAATACTTGGCTGGAAAATTTTTAGAGAAAAAGATTTGATAAAAAAACTTGCCGGTTCCATTATAATGGTAATCGGCTCAGTTGTTATTATTATTTTCAAATAAAAGGGAAAGAGCCCTGAATACACACCGGAGGGCTCTTTCCAAACTTGACTTATGCTGTCTTTTTTTGTTCTTTTTCTTCTTTTTTCTTTTCTCTATCCTCAGCCATTTTTTCTTTAGCCTTATGGATATCGTCTTTGACATGTTCTTTTACATCATGTGCTTTTTCTTTAGCTTTTTCAACACCGTTTTTAACATCTTCTTTTACGTGTGCAGCTTTTTCTTTTACGTTCTCGGCAGCATTATGCATTTTTTCTTTCATAGTTTCTTTCGGTTCTTTTTTGTCTTTATCCATTTTTAAATTCCTTTCAAATGTTTTTCTACAAGTTCATTGTATAAATTTTTTATAACGGTTTAATCACCCGAAATAGTAATTGTTTTAATATTTCGTGTTATACTTTTTAGTGATAAAGGAGTTTATTATAATGCCTGAAACAATGAAAGCACTGATTTGCCATAAAAACGGAAAAATAGAACTGACGGAAAAACCAATTCCGGAAATTAAAGATGCAAGAGACGCTATAGTAAAAGTAACACTTTCAACAATTTGTACAAGCGACCTTCATATAATGCACGGTGCAGTTCCCGCAGCAGTTCCAGAAACAATTTTAGGACATGAATTTGTCGGAGAAATTGTTGACACGGGAAGCGAAATAATAAATCTGAAAAAAGGCGACAGAGTTGCGGCAAATTGTATAACATTCTGCGGAGAATGCTTTTTTTGTAAACGAGGTTTCATCAATAATTGTGAAAACGGAGGCTGGGAAATCGGCTGCAAAATTGACGGCTGTCAGGCAGAATATGTAAGAATACCGTATGCAGATACCGGGCTTACAAAAATTCCTGAAAATGTAAGTTATGAAAATGCACTTTTTACCGGAGACATTTTATCCAGCGGCTATTTCGGAGCAGAACTTTGCGAAATAAGACAGGGTGATACAGTTGCTGTAATCGGCTGCGGGCCTGTCGGATTATGCTCAATGATTTGTGCAAAAATTTTAGGTGCGGAAAAAATAATTGCTGTTGATATTGATGAAAAAAGACTTGAATTTTCAAAAAATTCCGGTTTTGCTGATTATACAGTTAATCCTCTTAACTCAAATACAGAAACTGTAATAAAAAATCTTACCGGAGGCCACGGTGCAGATGGAGTTATAGAAGCGGCAGGAGGAGAAAATACGTTTGAACTTGCATGGAAGATTGCACGGCCTAACTCAGTCGTTGCACTCGTTGCTATGTATGAAAAATCGCAAAACTTACCGTTGCCGGAAATGTACGGCAAAAACCTTATATTTAAAACTGGCGGGGTTGATGCTGTCCATTGCGAAAAACTTTTGAACCTAATTGCCGAAGGGAAAATTAATACAGACTTTTTAATTTCAAAAAAAATGCCGCTGACTGAAATTCTCGATGCATATAAAATCTTTGAAGAAAAACAGGATAACTGTCTTAAAATAGCAATTTACAACTAAAATTCCCCCCTGTCAGGCAATTGAAATTTCTTACAAAACAGCACAAAGTTCTTGTATGAAAAAACTGATTGCTCTATTTATTATAATGGTAACGGGATTAAGCACTTATGCCCAAACATGTACGTGCGATGATGATATTATCGCACGTGAACACATGTTCTGCGAAAAATGTTCCGAATGTAATCAGGTCATAATTAAAGATTGTGAGAACATAATTTGTAAAGGCAACGCGTTTAAAATTGTTTTTGATTGCAAATTCTGGTCAGAATGTGCAAAAGCAGGAGATAAAATAAATTTTAGCGTCCCCGAAGCAATATACACACAGGAAGGAACATTACTCATTCCTGCCTGTTCAAAAGTAGTAGCTACGGTTATAAGAATTGAAAAACAACGAATACCAAATAAAAATGCAAGAGTATACCTAAACTTTGAATGCCTTGTACTACCGGATGGAAGCGCGATTACAATGAATGCAAAGCCATGCACAAAAGATTCATCATTAAAAGAAGGACCGTGGCATACAGCAGGTAAACTTGCAGCTTGGACACTGGGACTAGGTATTGTAGGTGCCGGCGCAGGCACAGGTTTTGCTTTTATACCGAATCCTGCAAAACTTGGCGTTGGTTATGCAATCGGGATTCCTGTGGGTACAACCGTAGGTCTAATTACCGGATTAATTACACCGGGACTTAAATATCATGCAAAAGCAGGCGAAGCCATCTTGATTATATTATGTGATGATTTATGTATAAAAAAACAGTGCCCGTAGTCTGAAATTTATACAAAAGACTTTTAGTAACGCTGCCCGAAATGCTCAAATTGGTTGTTTTTTCCAAACTAAACATAAAAATATAAAAGTTCTCACCGTTTGAAAAGTAATAGTTGGTTTGAGAATTTTAGGCAACATTATTAACTTTTACCTTCTAAGTAGCCATTTATGCTCTTGCAAATATCTGCATGATTTTATTCAATGATATAAACATCTACAATTTGTCAATAAAAAGCGAAATAATCATCATTATTTATCATCTGGAATGTTAAAAGAACATCTTGATATATAACAAGACTTTTTGAATATTTATGACAGTGGAGCTGAAACATAGAGTTAATATTTCTAATATTTTAAATTTTATGCTATACTTCCAAACAAGGTGGCAGTATGCGTAAATAATATAAATATATTGATACAAATGCTGATGGGTTATGTAAAGCGAGAGCAAATGCAAGAGTTTTGCTAAAAAAAATTTGATTACCTTTTAAATAAATCAATTCCTGATAATTGCGTGGCAGTCAGCAACCCATGTAAAGTAATAAAATACTTTGATGATATTAGAAAAAGTAATGTTTATGAAAATACAAGAAACAGAAGAAAGAAATAATTTATTGCTAGAGAAACTCTTAACGATATGGGAAGAGTCTGTCATTGCAACACATTTATTTTTGGCAAAGAATGAGATAAAAAAAATTAAAAGTTATGTTCCCGCAGCCATAAAAAATGTTCAACATCTTGTAATAGCTTATAATAAGAATAACGTACCTTTAGCATTTATAGGCACAGAAGGACAAAGAATAGAAATGCTTTTTGTTTCTCCGCAGAATAGAGGTCAGGGTATCGGAAAAAAATTGGTACAATATGCAGTAAGCAACTATTCAATAAATGAATTAACCGTTAACGAACAAAATCCACAAGCTGTTGGTTTTTATGAGCATCTCGGATTTAAAGTTCACAAAAGAACCGAAACTGACGAACAGGGTAATCCTTATCCGCTTTTATATATGCGCAGGGAATAATACAGTATGAATACACCTACATTAGAAACAGAAGCGGCAATGTTATGAAAAAGGGAGGTATGGAATATTGTTATTATTACAGAAAATTACATTTTCAAATTCCCTAAAATTTCTAACAGGTATAATTTGCCCTTCCAACCTTTTCTGTTTATATTTCTTACCAAGCCGTATATTCTCATTTTATATGTTACTTTACAGTAAAAATGTAAAATAACAGTTGGTTTGAGAAATTTTAACAACTAGTTTGAGAATTTCGGGCAACGTTATTTATCTTTTTACCTTCTAAGGTGACCTTTTATCTCATGCAAATATTTATATGATTTTATTCTAAGATATAAGCATCAACAATTTGCCCGTAAAATGCAATATGGACATCCTTATTTGCCATCGGGAATGTGGAAGGTACATCTTGCGGATAACAAGAGTTTTGAATATCGGCAGGAATTTCAGATAAGACCTGAGTTTGTTTATAAATAACTTTGCATTCTAAAGTCAACGGAAGCTCTTTTATCGCAGGAACACTGACTTGACTACCATCTACAAGAGTTAAATTTAATTCCTTAATTTTATCAATATCCCTGCCTGATTTTGAGCCGCAGACACCTAATATTTTTTTATTAAAATCACCAACAGGTATGTTAATTGTAAATTCAGGATTTTTTAGGAGCTGCTCTGCTGTAAATCTGCCTGTACGAACGTATGCGGTAAAGATTGGCAGCCCCCATTCAATACCAAGTGAGCCCCAGCCGATTGTCATGGAATTTATTTTATCGGCTTTGGTTGTAATTAAAATTCCTTTTGGTATTGCAGTTGTAATATCTTTTGCATATTCAAAAACATCAATTTTTCTTTTCATATTAACCTCGTAATTTAATAATACATAAAAATGGTCGTGCACAAAATATCCGCACGACCATACCAGGTAATTTAGCAATAAGCCTTTTCAAAAATTTTGAGATAATCCTGCTCGCTAAAAGTAACTAAATCTGCCGTAATATCACCGCCAAGGACTTCGAATACTTTTGCTGGATATTTTTTCAGTTCCTCTTTTGTTATTCCTATTTGACTCATTTTAACATCATCACAGCCGACATCTGCAATCAATTTATTAAGAGCATTCAAAAAATCCTTACCCGATGTAGGATTTTCAACCCCCATAGCCTTTGCCATTTTAATAAACCTGTCTTCACCGAGTCCTTCTTGTATAAAGTAGTCATAATATGCAGGAGAAATCATAATAAGCCCTGCACCATGCGCCAGCTCTGGATGAAAACCGCTCATTACATGCTCCATATTGTGTGCCGATGTACTCATTACATAATAACAGGCAAGAGTATTGGCAAGTGCGACATAAGAGCGGGCTTCCCTGTTTGAACCGTCTTTATATGCAATCGGCAAATATTTTGCGATAAGCTCTATTGCTTTTAGTGCAAACATCTCTGCCACAGGGTGAAGATTTTTATTCATCATTGTTTCACTTGCATGGAAAAAGACATCCATTCCCTGATAAGCTGTGTATTTTGGAGGAACACTTAACATCAAATCACTGTCAACAACAGATAAAAAAGGAAACATTGAATATCCGCTGAATAATGTTTTCTCTTCTAAATCATCTCTGCTGATTATGGCATATTGATTTATTTCACTGCCGGTACCTGCCGATGTTGTGATACAAATATTCGGAGCTGCAGGATTCTGCGGGATTTTTTTACCGCCCTGCTTGCTTAAGCTATAATCCCAGAGATCGCCCTCATTTGTCATCATAAGTGCAATACATTTGCCGCAATCCATAACAGAGCCGCCTCCAAGAGATATGACAAAATCACAGCAGTTTTCTTTTGCCAGTTTGGCTCCATCCATAACATTTTGTGAGGTAGGGTTCGGCCTTACTTGGTCAAATAATACATATTCTATTTCTGCTTTTTTAAGCTGCTCTTCAAGCCTTTGAAGGTATCCGTATTTTTTAATGGATTGGCCGCTTGAAATCGCAATTAGAGCTTTTTTACCGGGGAATTTTTCTTTGTGCAGATTATTTAGCTGTCCTGCTCCAAATAGAATTCTTGTCGGGATATCATAAATAAAATTGTACATAGATGAGTTCTCCTTTCTGCAATTCTGCTATTCTTGCCTTTTAATATTTATTATGTTAAACTTCTACGGTAAATTATTCAAGTACGGATAAAAAGGTAACCAGCTTACAGAAAGAAGCGTATTATGAATTCAGAAGAAAAAGATTGTTTAAAAGAAGTCGAAAGCTTTGATAAAACAGGATTTAATTACACACTGTCTTTAATTAGCGGGAAGTACAAACTTACGGTTTTATATGCGATATACAGACATAAAGTTATCCGCTTCAACAGCTTGCAGAGATATTTGAACATGGTTTCTCATAAAACTTTGAGTGTTGTTTTAAAGGAACTTGAAAAAGATGAGCTGATTATAAGAAAAGAATTCCCGCAAATTCCGCCTAAAGTCGAATATTCTCTTTCAGAAAAAGGAGAATCTTTTATTCCAATATTGCATGAATTATGCCAATGGGGATTAAAACATAGAATTTAGTATAAAAATTCTTGCTTTAAGAAGATTTTTAAACGAAAACATATATATGGTTTGATAAAATTTTTAATGAACATCTTTTTATGGGTTAAAAAATTTTTCCTACTTCATTCCAACTTAGAAAGGAAAAAATAACGTTGCCCGAAATTCTCAAACTGGTTGTTTTCTCAAACTAAACGTAAAAATATAAAAAATATACCGTTATCACTAAAAAATAAGACAGGATAAGAATACCTATCCTGTCTTATTTACCCTGGATGCGATTCGAACGCATGACCTACCGCTTAGAAGGCGGTTGCTCTATCCAGCTGAGCTACCAGGGCTTGGATCCAGAGGAATTTTCCAGACGTTTGGTTTCTGTGGGGTATCTGTATTCATTCCTCATAGTTTTTATATTAGCATAAACATTTTCTTTTGCAATATTTATTTATTTTTTTCTTTGAACTTTCCTCGATAAATCGGAATGAAGCCTAACAAACAATATTCTGTTATATCCGGATAATAATAAAACCGCTTCATCAGTGTGATTCCACAGAATCTGTATCTGTCACGTCTTGCATATTTATAACCGGTCAAAAGTTTCAAATTCTTTTCTTTAGCAAATTCTAACATTTCTTTTTCTGATGCTGCACAATCTATAGCATTTTGTTTAGATTTACTAGACATCACAGAAGTTGGATTTTTTCGATAATAATATATTGCAGAAGGAACTGTAACCACGCCATCCAAGTAATATATTGCCTGAATAGACCAGATTATATCTTCATAGCCCCTTCCTATAGGAAATTTTACACCGGATTGTATTAATTTGTCACGTCTGTATATTTTATTCCATACATAACTATAAACAGGTACATTGGTTAATTCATTCTTTTTATCTGAATCTCTAGAAAATTCTTCTTTAGTATAAATTAATTTATTCCGTTTCCTGTTGCCGCTAACTCTTATTATATTCCCACAAGCAACATCACTATTATATTTTTTTGCAGCATTGTACAAAGCTTCCAAATAATTTTCATCAATCCAATCATCGGAATCTATAAAGCTAATGTACTCTCCACTGGCAATCTCTGTCCCTTGATTTCTTGCCTTAGACAAACCCTCATTTTCTTTATCTATCAATATTATACGAGAATCTTTTTGCGCATAATCTTTCAAAATTTCAAGAGTATTGTCTTTAGAACCATCATTAATGCATATAATTTCGATATCTTTAAGGGTCTGGCCTAAAATAGAATCAAGACACTGGCCAATATATTTTTCAACATTATATACAGGAACAACAACTGAAATTTTTATATCGTTCATTTTTTAACTCCAAACATTTCTGCTTTCATAATATTCCATTTTAAATTCCAATATGAAATACCCTCCGGTAATGAAAACTTTGTCCACCAACTATTCGGGTAATTCTTTGATAAATATTTTTGCAATTCCTGAACAGCATTATAAAAAGCGGTAGAAATATTTTCGTCCGATTTTGTATACCAGGAAAGTGCTTTTTTAAAATATTTGCTAATAATAAAGATTTTGTATTCTTCTTCAATATTCAAATCATCTAAAAGCTTCTCAATCGCATAGACATTATATATCGGAGAAAGACTCTTTTTTTTATTAACAGCAGTAATCGCTCCGGCACGGCTTTTTATATAATAGTAAAGGTTTGCACGTACAACTTTAATTCTTTTTGCGCAAAGCATGGAATGAATAAAGAATAACTGGTCTTCACCATTCTTAATTTCTTGAAAACGGATATCATTTTCTTTTATAAAATCAGTACGGTACATTTTGCTCCAGGCTGTCGGCGGGGATTTAAATATATTTTTACGATTAAAAATATCAGGAATTTTAGCAAAGTCATACCCTCCGCGCGTACAGGATATTTTTCCTTTTTTTTCGCGAACAGAAAATGCGCCAAAAACAACAACATCAACCTCATCATTTTCTACAGAGGAAAGACATTTTTCTACAAGAGTCTCACTAATCCAATCATCAGAATCAACAAAAATTGTGAACTCACCTGTAATGTACTTCATACCCTCATGACGTGCTGAAAACAATCCTCCGTTCTTTTTATTAAAAACTTTTATACGACTGTCTTTTTTAGCGTAGGAATCTAAAATTTCAGGAGAACTATCTGTTGAACCGTCATTCACACATATTACTTCAATATCCTTGAAAGTTTGATTAATAATACTTTCAAGACATTTTGGCAAATACTTCTCAACATTATAAACAGGAACAATAATTGATACCTTAGGCATAACATTTTAATAATATTATCAGCAAAATATAATGTCAACTTTAGCATTAAGGATTATAACGCCGTAAGTAAATGTAACATTTTTTTAATATATGCAAAAAAATTTTTTTAAAGTTTTAATATAAAATAAAGTTTTGAGGGGTATAAAAATGAGAATTCATGCAATAAATGGTCTAAACTATATCTTACCGGCAGATAACAGAAAGAAAACAACTATCATCCAAAATAACTACCTAAACGATAGTTTTCAAAAACAGAATATTTATAATGCAGTATCTTTTACAGGTGTTGACGGTAAAGGCAGAGTAAAACAGCGCGGAATGCTGTTTCATATTTCCAGCCTGCCTGCAACGCGCTCTTATTGCGGTCAATTTTTAGATAAACAGACAGACGAATTTATTGAATTTCTTCAAAAATCACATCAGACTCACTGGATTATGAATCCGCTTTTTGCATTGGGAAACGATTTATGTCCATATAACGCTTCCGGCAGATTTAGTAAAAACAAATATCTTATAAACCTCAACGAACTTACAAAATCCAAATACGGTAATCTCTTAAAAGAATCAGAACTGCCTGATGATATAACAGCTCCGCTTTTCACAATGGATATGCTAAAGCGGCAAAAGGATCCGAGATTTGCAAAAGCATACTCAAGGTTTGAAAAACTAGATTCAACTCATCCTCTCAAGGTCGAGTATAAAAAATTTGAAAAAGAAAATGATGAACTGTGGCTTAATAAATATGCCGCCTATGATGCTTTGTCCGAAAAATACGGTACCAATTGGAAAAAATGGCCTAAAGATATACAAATGCTTCCTGAAAAAGTAAAAGACGGCGATACAACGTTTGAAGAATATTTTAAAGGTAAAGATTCTGATAACTTTAAACGATATAAATTTGAGCAATTTTTATATGATAAACAATTCACTGAATTTAATAATCAATTAAAAAGCAAAGGTATACGTCTAATTCTTGACTTAGCAATCGGAGTTGATCCGAACGGGGTTGATACGTGGGCAAATAAAGATATATTCCTTCTTGATAAAAACTTTAATCCGACAAAAGTAAGCGGCTGCCCGCCGGAAGCGGCTTATCCTTATACACAGGTTTGGAATCATGCACTTTATAATTACGATTCTCCAGAATTTTGGACTTATCAGGAAAACTCACTGAAAAAACTTCTGAAAGAAGGCGATTTAAGACTTGACCACTTTGTCGGTTACATAAATAGAGCAGAAATTCCTACAAAATATGAAACTCCTGACGGTCGAATACTAAAAGACAGCGAAATTTTTGCACCAAAAGAAAATGGCGGAATGGGAAAAGATTTCTTCAAACCGGACTGGATTGTAAGAATTGATAAGAAAACAAATTCCCGTGGCGAAAATATGTTTGAATTATTTAAGCGCGTTGCAAAAGAACAGGGGCTCAACCCGTCTGACTGCTATATACTTGAAGATTTCGGCCCTCTAGCCGAAACAGAAGCATATAAAGAATTCAAAAAAGATTTCGCAGAAGACTTCGTAAGCCAGAGAATTCCTATCGCAATGGGAATAGGTGAAAATATTAATAAACCTCAGGATAAAACAAATATTTCAAATCCTAAAAATCTCGCAGACCAGAAAAATATTGCACTTTTAACAGGAAATCATGACTTGCCGCCATTAAGAGAATACGTAGACCTCTTGTTGGATAACAAACCGAAAAATCTTAACGGTGACAATTCTCCGATGTTATTTAGAAAATTCTGCAAAGAAGAACTTCATTTGACAGATGAAGAACTGAAAAACAGAGATGTAGTAATGAGAGAATTGATGAAATGGCATTACACACGTGAAAATGTAAAACAGGTTCAAACAACTCTACAGGATGCACTTGGCTTATATTTCAGACCGAATATTCCGGGTTTCTGGAACGGAATGGAAGATAAATACAAAATGAAAACAACAGCAGAAGCATTACTGCCATTCTGGAGCAGAGTTTTCCCTAAAGATTTTCTCTCACGAACTGAGAAAACGGGAATAAATCCTGGTTATAAGGATTTAGCAGATGATTATATAAAAATGATGGACGATTTATTTGAAAAATCTAACACGACATGTTAAAATTAAAAAGGACAGATTAAAACAAGGAGGATTAATAAACATGTTTAAAACTATTGCCATCACTGGATTTCTGACAGGGGGGGGGGGGTAACGCTCATAGACAAGGATTTACGTTAGCTGAGGTGCTTATTACACTCGGTATTATTGGTGTTGTTGCGGCAATGACTCTGCCGGCGCTTATTAACCAAACTCACGGCAAGGAGTTGGAAACGGGTTTGAAAAAAGCTTATACCGTTTTACAGGCTGCATATAATAAAATGACTTATGACGAAGGACAGATTGTTAATAATACAAATTATCCCGCACATACATTTATGCCTAAATTTAAAACTTATTTCAAAATTTCAAAAGACTGTAACTTTGAATCCTGTGAAAGCGATTTCACTGATGAAGAAGGAACGAACAGAGTTTCACAAAATTATAAAACATATAATAATAAAAAAATGCGTAACAGTTTATTAGATGACGGACAGGTTTTTGTCAGCGACGGAATGTTTATTATGGTAGAAAATATGACCGGAGGTAAACTGCTTCTAATAAGCATTGACGTAAACGGGTATAATAAAAAGCCAAACCGCTGGGGACATGATTTATTTACTTTTCAGATTACGGACAATGGAAAACTGCTTCCAATGGGCGCAAAAGGAACATCATATGATAGTGTTAACAACTGTTCCTCAACAAGCACAAGTACCACCAACGGTATAGGCTGTACATACAAAGCTCTAACAGACAAGAATTATTTTCGCAATCTTCCGAAATAAACTTTTGCATAACATCTTTGTTTAATATATATTTTAATTAGATATGTAAACAAAAGAGGAATTAAAAATTATGCTAACCGGAAATGAAATAAGAAAGTTATATTTAGATTACTTCAAAAATAAACACCAGCATACAGTTGTTGAAAGCTCAAGCCTTGTGCCTGATAACCCTACAGTATTGTTGACAACTGCGGGTATGCTGCAATTTTTGCCTATATTTTTGGGAATTGTTAAATCCCCTTACGACCCTGCACGCGCAACTTCCTGCCAGAAATGCGCAAGAGCCGGCGGAAAAGATTCGGATATAGAAAATGTTGGCCGCACTCCGCGCCACCACACTTTCTTTGAAATGTTAGGGAATTTCTCTTTTGGCGATTATTATAAAAAAGAAATTATCCCATGGGCGTGGGAATTTGTTACAGAAGTTCTCAAACTGGATAAAGACCGCCTGTGGATAACAATTTTTGAAACAGATGATGAAGCTTACGAAATATGGAGAAGCGTAGGCGTTCCGGCAGAAAGAATTAAAAGAAAAGGTAAAAAAGATAACTTCTGGGGCCCTCCTGGAGCGTCAGGTTCTTGCGGGCCTTGTTCGGAAATTCACTACGACCTTGGCGAACAATACAAATGTGATGACCCGAATTGCGGAATCGATACCTGTGAATGCGACAGATGGGTTGAGATTTGGAATCTTGTATTCACAGAACTCTATCAGGATGAAGAAGGCAACCAGTCTCCTTTAGAAAGCAAAAACGTTGATACCGGAATGGGATTGGAACGTATTACAATGGTCTGTCAGGGCGTTGCCTCAACTTTTGAAACAGATCTTTTAAAACCAATTCTGGATAAAGTTTCCGAGATGAGCGGAGTTCCTTACAAAAAATCAGAAAAAACCGATGTGTCATTGAGAATTATTACAGATCATGCAAGATGTGTTTCATTCCTGATTTCTGACGGTGTAATTCCGGGTAACGAAGGCAGAAGCTATGTACTCAGAATGATTTTACGCCGCGCATTGCGTCACGGGAAAATCCTCGGTATGGATTTGCCGTTCCTCTACAAACTCGTCGATGTTGTTGTAGAAAATTACGGCGAAGCTTATCCTGATTTAGTTAAAAACAAAGCTAAAATTATTGATACTATCAAAAAAGAAGAAGAACGTTTTGCAAAAACACTCGACCGCGGCTACAAAATGCTTGATGAGTTTATAGCAGCAAAAAAAGATATTGACGGTGAAAGTGCATTCAAATTATATGATACTTACGGCTTCCCGTTCGAGTTGACAAAAGAAATTGCAGAAGAACAGGGATTAAAAGTTGATGAAGACGGTTTTAAAACAGCTATGCAGGAACAAAAAGACCGCGCCAAAGCAGCAACTGCAAAAATCAGTGTTACCGGCGATATAAAATACGCAAAACTTGAAGATGAAGTAGGCTCAACAGAATTCGTCGGCTACGAAAAGAATGAAGCTGACGCAAAAATTCTAGCAGCAATCGAAGGTGAAGGATACGTTGATATTGTACTTGATAAAACACCTTTCTACGCAGAATGCGGCGGGCAGGCAGGAGATAGCGGATATATTGAAAATGATAACCTCAAAGCCGAAGTTTTAACCACATTTAAGGTTAATAATTTATTTGTGCACCGCTCTAAAGTCATTAACGGTGAAATCACAATCGGTGAAACTGTTAAAGCAAACATTGATGTTCCGCGCCGTGAAGAAATCAGGCTTCACCATACATCAGCCCACCTTCTACAGTCTGCATTGAGAAAAGTTCTCGGGGAAGAAGTTCATCAGGCAGGCTCTCAGGTTGAACCTGACAGAATGCGTTTTGACTTCACATTCTCACGTGCAATGACACCGGATGAAATTTTCAAGGTAGAGGAAATACTTAACAACTGGGTTGCCAAAGGTTTGAATGTTCACACAGATGTTATGGACATTGAACAGGCAAAACTCACCGGCGCAACTGCTCTATTCGGAGAAAAATACGATGAAGTGGTAAGAGTAGTTTCTATAGGTAACGAAACCTGTATTTCAAAAGAATTCTGCGCCGGCACACATGCGAGAAATACGCGCGACCTCAGACTTGTAAAAATAGTTTCAGAAGGTGCAATAGCCGCAGGCACAAGACGTATTGAACTCGCGGTTTCACGCGCGGCATTTGAATTTATGAATGCAAAAGTTAAGGAAATGGATAAACTTTCATTAATGTTCAAAACACATTATAATGAAATCTTTGAACGTGTGGAAAAACTTCAGGAAGAAAACAAAGAACTTCAAAAAGAATTGGCTTCCGTTAAAGAAGAAAACGCACGCGCAAAATTTGCCACATTCCTCTCAAAAGCAGAAGACATTAACGGTGGAAAATTATTCATTTCCAAAATTGAAAATATTGACGGAAATGCTCTCAAAACCGGAATTGAATTTATGTCTCAAAAACTCGGTGAAAGCATAATTGTACTGGCTTCTGAGAGAACAGTTGCAGTAAAAGTTTCTGACAGTTTTGTGAAAAAAGGTGTCAATGCCGGTAAAATCGTTGGTGAAATTGCCCGCTTTACCGGTGCAAACGGCGGCGGAAGACCTAATTTCGCTCAGGGCGGCATAAAAGATTCATCAAAACTCGATGAAATTTTATCTAAAGTTGAAAATGATATTAAAAATGGAGAATTATTACATGCTTAAAGGTTTCGGTATATTAAATGAATTTGGCCAGCCTACATTACAATGGGCTAAAAACGTAAAAACATCTAAACCCGCGAAAATGAGCAGTATTGATGACTTTAACAAATATTTTGACAAGAAAATTTTTTCAAACAAATTTGAGAGAAGTCCTAAAACCGATACTGTAACCAAAAGCAGCAATATTGAGAAAACAGATATTCCTGATTTACTGCCTGATTTATTTGGCGGCTCTTATAAATAGTCATAAGGAGGAAATTTTATGACAGTATTAAAAATCGAACGCCTCACGCATAATCGTTTTGTGCCTGAATACAAAACCGAAGGTGCGGCAGGAATGGATTTATGTGCGGCAATTACGGAGCCTGTAACATTAAAGCCTCTTGAACGTGCTTTGATACCTACAGGATTGAAAATAGAACTTGAACACGGTTATGAAGCACAGGTTCGTCCGCGTTCCGGCTTGTCAATTAAGCACGGCATAACGCTCATTAATTGTGTTGGAACAATAGATGAAGATTACCGCGGAGAAGTTTGTATTCCTGTTGTAAATCTTTCCGATGAAACCTACACTATTCAGCCTGATGAAAGAATTGCACAGATGATTATTGCGCGTGTCGAACAGGCTAAAATTGAAGTCGTTACGGAGTTAACAGAAACTGTCAGAGGAGCGGGCGGTTTTGGTTCTACAGGCAAATAAAATCAAATTTCTTTTAATATTGCTTTTGCCATTATTTTTTGCAATTGCGGTAATTGTTTTGTCGCATTTTCATCTTTACAATTGTATATGGAAAACAATTACAGGACATGCCTGTCCGGGCTGCGGAATGACAAGGGCGTTTTATAGTTTACTCCACGGCAATGTCAAAGCTGCATATGAATACAATCATTTAATTATAATTGTTGTGCCGCTTTTTGTTTATCTGTGGATTAAACTGCTGATGAAAAATACGCCTTATAAATGAGTTATTATAAAGCTTACGGTGCTAAAATCTAGCTGTATTGTTTTTGGAATGAAAGGTTATTGAATATGGAAAATAACACAGTTGAAAAAGAGCAGGTAATTTATGCCGCGCCGCAAAAAAGTTTTACAGTTACATTATTATTAAACTTTTTCCTTGGTTTTTTGGGTATTCACAGATTTTATACAGGTTATATCGGAATAGGCATTGCTCAATTGCTTACCTTTGGTGGATGCGGAATTTGGACATTAATTGACTATATTATGATTATAGCCAATAAATACAACGATAAAGATGATAGACCTCTTGCGGATTATAACAAACAACTGGCAATAGGCTCACTAATTGTAATCCTTATATTATCCCTTGTTACGAATTTTAATATGCAGGATAAAAGTTCTGATGATAAAAATATGAATATCATCAATAAAGCAGATTTTATAGGAATATGGGCTTTAACGGTTGACTCTGCAAAATTGCATCATGTAAAAGTTACAGAACAACTAAATGGCGTTGAAATAACTATTAACAATAAAACTTACGCTTTGACTCGAAATATTGTAGACAGAGAGTTTCTACCGAATAATCTCTGGGCAAATGCTGAATTTCAACAAGTGGGACAATATAAAGTCTGCAATGATGTTATGCTAGATAAGAAAACATGCAAAAAATCATTATCAGACATTATTCATTATGCCGAAAAACTTCCTATTGAAAACTAAGTATAAATAAAGTTTTTAATTAGGCTCAAACTCAATCATTAAGAGGATGACACCCGCGCCCCCCCCCCCTGATAGTATTGTATACGTTACAATTTTAAAAGAAAGGAATTAAGTTATGACTCTTTACAATGAAACAGCAGGGGCACAAAAACAACAGGAAATGCAAGGCGTTACAGGAGGGAAAAGAAAAAACTGGCTGGCAACAATGTTATTAAACTTTTTCCTTGGTTTTCTGGGTATTCACAGATTTTATACAGGTTATATCGGAATAGGCATTGCCCAATTGCTTACCTTTGGTGGATGCGGATTATGGGCATTAATTGATTATATTATGCTTCTTGTTAATAAGTTTAATGATAAAGATGAGCAGCCTCTTGAAGATTATAATAAAACAATTGCAATTGTATTCTTTATTTTAACAGTTATCGGAATATTTGTTGCATCAATATCATCTGGTAAATAATAAAAAAAGCCTCGAAAAAATCGAGGCTTTTTTATTTAAGAAGGAGGAAAATTATTTTTCTTTCGATGTAAAAACAGATATTCCTTTTAGATTTTCAACATCAAAATTAGTTTTTATTAAATTATCAAATAAGTTAGGTTCTGCAACCTGCTTCTGATTTTTCCAGTAATCTTTATCAAGCTGCGGCAATCCGTGCGGTTCAGGTATATTGCTGTTAAATTCAACCATATAGTGTTCCTTATTTTTCTGTGTTATATAACGTCCATAATCAAAAATTTCTTTAATTGGAAGCAAAAAATTTTACAAATTTTTACAACTAATCCCTTCTAATATTCAAAAGCATTTCGTTCGGAATAAATACATCATTCAGACCGATATTAGCATTAACAAAGACAAATTCCAAACTCTCCCCGTAAGCCACATCAAGAATGTCAAACGGAATTTTTAAATCAATTACTTTATCAAAAACAGCCGTCAGTTCACGGGAATTTTGAATAACCCATAAATTATTAGGAATTGCCTTTATTAATCTGATAAGTCTTAGTTTGCCTTCACAAATCGATAACTGTATTTCGTTATGGAATTTTTCTTTTGTCACCGGCAGCACTTTTTCGGTTTTATTGATTAAACGTATCGGTGAAAGTGAATGTTTCCTGTTCGAATTTCTCGTATAAATATACATCTGGTAAGTTCGTTTAAAGAAATCAGGATTATTTTTAATATAATCATTTACATAGAAACGCAAATAAAGATTATCCTTGTCATAGCCAAAACATATTCTGTCAAAAAATTTATTTTCTTTTAACACCGGCCCATCGGGAATTGAAATGCAACCGGCATTCAGCCACGAATCATCCTCAGCTTTATCCAGACCGTCAAGAACAGGATTAATTTCGCCTTTAGGGTATCTTGATGGTTTTGACATTGCCGACAAAAGCGGTGCATCCAAATATTCAGGTGCTTCAAGCCCGAGATAGAGGTAAATATTTTTCAAATGCTCCCGGAAAATATAATCAAAAATATTATCACGGCCGGAATCGTTAGGCTCCCCGTACCACCAGAACCAGTCACTGCCCTCTGCTATGAACAGTTCCCTTCTGGCAAGTTCTATATTCGGATTATAAGGATTTTCTTTCACGTATTTACTAAAATCATCTCGTACCTGTTTTAAATAATTCCACGCCAGATTCTTCAAAGGTTCATCAATCCAGAGTTTAAAATTTCTGTTAATCCATGAGCCTGATGCAATATTTTTAAGCGGCTTATGATTTTTTTCTCTATCAAGATAATCACTTATCAAAACAGTTTCAAGAGATTCATCTTTTTCAATAAGTTCGTACAAAGTTTTCAAGAAATTTATACCGTCATTCGGATAATTTTCCCAGCAGTTTTCACCGTCCATTGCAATAGTCAATATATGGTTTTCATCAGGCGAAGACAGCAGTTTGCTCTGCATAACTTTTATTCTGTCATACAAATCATTTGCCGCAAGGACAGAATCGTAATTAGGGTATTCAAATCCGATTAAGTTTGAAAACAGAGAATTTCTGAAAACCATTTTTAATCCGTTCTTATACTCATAGGATTTCAAAAGGTGATAAGGTTCTTCTAAATAGCCTTTGAAGTCACGTACAAATTCAAAATTGATTGATTCTGAAAGGATACCCTCATCGGAAATTGACCATTCCGCACCTGCTTCCTTAAACATATCCAATTCTTTCGGGCTGACACAGTGTTCGGACGGCCAAATTCCGCGCGGACGTTTACCGGTTAATTCTTCAATCCTGTCGAGTGCTGCAACCGTCTGCATTTTTGCATCAAGAGGCATTTTTAAATCAACAGGCAGACCTTCTTTATTTGCTATTTTTATGCTGCTGATATCAAGCAAGATCGGAAGTATCGGATGATAATAAGGACTGGTTGTAATTTCAATTTTTCCATCTTCGACATACTTACGGTATGCAGGAATTATTCTTCTTATAATATCTCTCTGGATTTCAATTATATTCTGTCTGTCTTCAAGAGTATAACCTTTTCCTTTTTTGAATAGTTTTTTTAAAGCGATATATTCATTTTTATAAGACGGATCAAACCAGGCAAGGTTAAAAAGAGCCATAAGGTCTGAGTATTCCTGTTCGCTGAATGCCGAAATATCAGCCTCTGCCATAGTCTGCCGTTTTTGAAACAGTCTGTTGTATTCTTCGTAAGGAAGAATCATAGTACGGTAATTCGAGTCAAAAAAGTTATTCAAAATAAATTCTTTATCATCCGCAGTTAAATCTTTTATATCAGTAACAGTAAGACGCGAATGCAAATCGTGCAAACCTTTTTCACCGTAATCAATAAATGCATCAAGCAAGACCGGAACAACATTAAAATTCAATTTAATATCTTTAAAGTTATCAAGAATAGTCACCATATCAAGATAATCTTTAACTGCATGGAGCCTTGTCCATGGCATTAAATAATCTCCCTCGGGAGATAACTGGTACACCGGCTGGGGCATATGCCAGTAGAAAGCTATGGATAATTTTTTATTTTGGCTCATCATAAAAAATCTTAACTCCGTTTGCAATAATTATATCATATAATGAAAGAAAATTAAAATCATTCGATTACGGGAACTTCGGCACAAAGGCAATGGATTAAGCTATTCAAAAATTTTTACGGGAATTTCAAACAAAAATATTTTTGCTATTAAAATATATATGTTTGTCTTATTATATTACTATGACTAAATAGAAAAGGGAGTAAAGAATAATGGCTAAAAACAGAATTGGTATTGATGTCGGCGGAACTAACGTTAAAATCGCACTTGTTGATTCGGACGGAAAAATAGGTTATTCAAACACCATTCCGACACGTGCCGAAATGGGTTATGAATATACTATTAATAATATGAAACAGGCTATACGTGATTTGCTGGCAGAAACAAAACTGTCTGCAAAAGATATTGAAGGAATAGGTTTCGGACTTCCGGGACAGGTTGATTTCAAATCAGGTATAGTAAGATTAATCACTAATATTCCGGGCTGGGTGGAAATTCCGCTTGCTAAAATGATTGAAGACGAATTTCATATTCCGACCCGCATTGATAATGACGTAAGATGTGCGGCTCTCGGAGAATTGAATTTTGGTGCGGGCAAAGGCTGTGAAAACTTAATCTGTATAACAGTCGGAACAGGTATCGGCTCGGGCTTGATTATTAACGGAAAACTTGTTCGCGGCGCGTCAAATGCAGCAGGCGAAATCGGCCATATAAAACTTCAAATGCACGACGGCCCTATTTGCGGCTGCGGAGATACCGGCTGTCTGGAAGCTTTCGCCTCAGGCCCTTCAATTGTTGCCATGGCAGAAGAATATATTATGGGCGGCAAATCGACCAAATACCGAGAAATGGCTAACGGCAACGACATAACTCCGTTTATTGTTGCAGAAGCAGCAAAAGCAGGCGACCCTGTTGCAAGAAGAATTTTCACAAGAATGGGCGAATATATCGGAATCGGAATGGCAAGCGTTGTAAACCTTCTTAATCCGGAAAAAATTATTGTCGGCGGCGGTGTTGCTGATGCCGGTGATATCTTAATGACACCGTTAAAAGAAACTCTTAAAAAACGCGCTATGAAAATTGCGGGCGAAACAGTTGAAGTGGTTCCCGCACAACTCGGAAATACCGCAGGCGTTATCGGTGCAAGTTTACTTATTGAAAGCTAAAAAAAAGGAGGCAAATGCCTCCTTTTTTTACATAATATAAATCCCTGACTTATGTGCTTCCATTTCACGATTTTGAGTTTCCCACGGCCCATGCGGTCTGTTTTTTATTGAATTAATATCTTCCTCAATTGTTTTGGTTTCTGTTTTTAATTTACCGTTTTCATCATATTCTTTTTTAATTACAACATCATCGTATCCGTCACCGTCCTCATCAATATAAGTAGAAGAAGAAGCATTCATATCCCACTCCGGCTTAGCTTCCTGATGTGATGTTACGGAATAGATATCCTCCTTACCGTCGCCATTGACATCTTTATAAACAATTTCTTTCATCAAATGTCCGTCTTTGTCGTACTGCTTTTCAAGTTTAGAACCGTCATCATTAATTTCGGTAACTATCTTTTTAGGCCCGCCAAAACCAAAAATTCCGCCTTGTTGATTAATTTTTACTGTCAGTGATTGCGTATTTTGCTCTGTCTTTTTTTGTTGAACACCTTGATTTTCAAAATTACCGCTGCCGCTGCCGATTGATAATAAACCCATAATAATATCTCCTTTCGTGTTTTTTAAAAAATGTGCCTATCTGATACTTTTAATAAAAATTTTTGCCCGAAAAGATTGCTATTACGCCCACCCATCCTATCCTATCCTATCCTATGAGGCATTATAAGCGGGTTTCAGCTTGTTTTAAATTTATATTTACATTTCTTAATAGTGGTTTAATATATAATATTATTATGGCAATTTATTTTTTCTACGGTGAAGAAGATTTTAATATAGAACAGGAAATTGAAAAACTCAAAAAGGGGCTGGACAAAAATTTTATCGAAATGAGTTTCAAAACTTACGATAACCCTAAGTTTCCTGATTTGATTTCCATTCTCAGAACCCAGCCTATGATGTTCGGCAAAATGCTTATTGTTATAAACTGCCTTGATTATTTCTCAAAAACTTTTGATGATAAAGAGATGAAAGAAATTACTGCTGCTCTCGAAAATAACAACGAAAATCTCGACATCGTTTTTGTCGCACAGCTTCCGCGGGATGAGGGCAAAAAACTCGACAGCAGAAAAAAATTCTTCAAAACACTTTCAAAATATAATGCAAAAGAATGTGCGCCGATTCCAACTTACAGAACCGGAGAGTTAGAACTATGGATTAATAAACAGGCTAAATCAAAAAAACTGAAACTGGAACCGAAAGCAGCTTCGGCTATGCTTGCACAAATTGGTAATAACTTACGCCAGCTTGATACAGAGCTTGAAAAATTAAAACTTATGGCTTACCCGAATGATTTTGTTACAGAAGAAATGGTTAGAGAAATCTGTATTTCAAACGAAGATTTATTCGCGTTTTCCGATTTTCTCATGGAAGGCAAGAAAGATTTAGCTCTTAAAGAATACCGCAGGCTGCTTGAGAAAAAGTATTGCCTTGAGATAGTTTCAACCCTGCAAACAATGGTTAGAAGATGGATAATTCTAAAAGCTAAAGCCTCAGAATGTACCCCCTCAGAACTCTCTCGTTTAACAGGGATGCATGAATATGTCGTAAAACTGACTTTACAAAAACTTAAATCAACTAATTTAAAAGATTTGGTTAAACTAAAACAAAATATCACAGAAGCTGAATTCAGAATAAAATCCGGCCAGTCTCAAAATCCGGAATCGGAGGTGGAAAATGCCTTCTTTAAATAGTAAAGTGAGAGAAAATTATCCTTTTTTGATTAACTATTTCTCAAAAGGAATAGAAAATACAAATAAAAATATAGCACACTGCATTCTTTTTTATGGAACTGATATTCAGGCTCAATATGATTTAGCACTGGAAATCTCACGAATGCTAAACTGCACCGGCGACCACACACCTGAATGCAAATGTCTGAACTGCAACTGGATTCGTGAAAACCAGCACCCTGCCGTACTCACCGTTTCCAAAGTTGATAATAAACCCTCAAACGATGATTCAAAAACTGTTATCTCGATTGATCAGGCAAGAATGATTAAAAATGACCTTCTTGTAACATCCGAGTACCATCGTGTTTTAATTTTCTGCGACAAGGATAAAGAAGGAAATGTCTGCGGCTTAAATGTCACAAACTTTCAGGAACCGACTGCAAATGCACTTTTAAAAACATTTGAAGAACCTCCTTCAAAGACGACATTTTTCTTTCTTACAAAAGACAAATCTGATATGATTTCAACAATAATTTCACGCGCCCAATGCTTCTTTGTACCGTCAATGAAAGAAGACACACGCGACTTCTCACTGGTGAAAGACGCAATCGAAAATTATCTTGAACTTGAAAGAAATGAAGTTCTCGATTTAAATGACAAACTCCTTGCTCTGGCAAGAGAAAATGAACCAATGGAAGTTTTAGTACAAATCCAGAACTTTATGACAGAACTTTTGAAGTCTAATGTTCACAATAAAGGGCTCAAACTAAAACTTCTAAAAGACATAAACTCGGTCGAAAAAGCAAAAAAAGAACTTCAGTTAAATATGAATATCCAAACAATAATAGAAAACTTATGCTTTGATTTAATTCTCGGCGATTAACAAATTGCCCGCCGCCTGGTCTTAGACTATAATATTATATATATGAAAAAGTTTGATATCTTTAATCAGTTTAGGGATGCTGTAATTATCGTAAACAATAAGCGGGAAGTAATTTATCAAAATTATACTTTCAAACGCTGGTTTGCGGATTTTTCAAACTTAAACAAATTCTCGCATAATTACAATTTTGATATCTGTCCTCTCACAAGCGAAAACCTCGAAAACTATTCTCCCATCTATCATGCACTGAATTGCGAAGAAAACTTTTTTGCCTCCGTATCCTATCAGCATAACAGAGAAAAAATTTCCTACTATGACATGTCTGTAATTAAAAAAGGAAAATATTCAATCTTCTTTTTCTCAGACGTAAGCGCACAAACAGAACTTGTTAAAACTCAAAAACAATTGGAAAAGCTTCAAAAAAATTACGACAATCTCGAAGAAGAAAATGAAGACCTTCAAAAAATTAAACAAAAAGCCCAGTCACAGGCAATACGAATTGCGCTCATAAACAAAGTTTCCAATATTGTAAGAGAATCCATTGACATATCCAAAATTCTTAATTCCGCACTCACAGAACTCGCTCTTATGTTCGGAGCTTTCAAAGCTTATTACGCTGAAGCAAAAAACAAAAACTTCAATATAATTGAAATTTACGGCGGAAAAAACACCGCAGCAGATACCCCGATATCCTTTGACAGTGAAACTTTCAACACAATTTGCAATAACAGAATTTCCGTTGTTCACTGCCTCAAAGAATACCTCGATGCACAACCTTTTAAACAATCTGTTATGCGTGTTGTAGTACCTGTCTTTCACCTTCAAAAACTAATAGGCGTAATAGTTTTACTAAGTTACCACAAGCGTGAACTGTCAGAAGAACTGGAAATTTTAGAAGCAATTTCCTTCCAGCTTGGCAACGCAATAATAAGAGCACAGCTCTATCAAAAGAATATTCAGACCGTTAAAGAACTTAAACATGCTCTTAAAGAATTGAAAGAAACACAATTGCAGCTTATAAACTCGGAAAAAATGGCCTCTCTCGGCCAGCTTGTCGCAGGTGTTGCACACGAAATTAACACACCTGTTGCCTCGATTAAATCAAATAACGGCCTTCTGGCAAAACTCATTCCACAAATAGAAAATACCGAAATCGCAGATATAATGCAGGAAATCAACCATATTGACAGTGAGGCAATTCAGAGAATCAGCAACATTGTGGTTTCATTGAAAAAGTTTGTTAGGCTTGATGAAGCTGAGCTTCAACAAGCAGATATCAACAAAGAGCTTGATTTAACGCTGGAATTAATCCGCCACGAAACCAAAAACCGCATCGAAATCGTCAAAAACTACGGAAAACTGCCTCTGATAAATTGTTACCCGAATATGCTGAACCAGGTATTTACCAATATTTTAGTCAATGCGTGTCAAGCAATTGAAGAAAAAGGAACAATAACAATTACAACAAATTTTGAGGGCGAAACCTTGACTGTGAGCATAAAAGACACCGGTAAAGGGATTCCAAAAGACGAAATAAATAAAATTTTTACAGCCGGATATACAACAAAAGGAGTAGGAATCGGCACAGGACTGGGATTAGCGATTTCTGCAAAAATAATTGAAAAACATAACGGTGAAATCTGCGTAAACAGTGAAGTTGGTAAAGGAAGCGAGTTTATTATTACTATCTATAGTAAGTAGGTTTTGTTAACTTTTGTTACAAAATTTGCGTTCGTATTATTGAATTAAACCTAATTTTAATTAAACAATCATCAAATTTGTACAAATAATACATTTAAATTAAGAAATTGTACAAAAAATATGTTATTATATAAATATGAACGATAAAGTGTAAGTAATACCCTTAATAAACTTTTATTTACACTTATCCCCCGGTAAATTTAGCAGTCGTTAGACATCAAAGTTAAATTCACAAACAGTAAAGGTTAGATTTGTTACAAATATTTAATATATATAAGGTAAAAAGGCAATAATATTCACAAAAAATTTTTTATAAAAATGTAGTGTAGAATATTATTTCTGGTGTCGGAGGAAAAATTTAATGACAATTAGTGTGAACAGTAAGAAAAAACAAGTTAAAAAATCATTTGATGAACTATTAATGGATTTGAAAACAAGTAATTCTGAAAAAGTCAGATACAACGCAGCCCGTGTTTTAGGTGAAATGGGCGACTCCAAAGCTGTTGAACCTTTAATTGAAGTTTTAAAACATGATAAAAACGGTTCCGTTCGTTTATATGCTGCAAGAGCTCTCGGCGAATTGGGAGATTCAAAAGCAACTACCCACTTAATTGAATCTTTAAGAGAAGACCGTAACGTAGATGTTCGTGTTCGTGCAGCACGTGCACTTGGCCGTTTGGGCGGTGAAATTGTTGTTGAACCTCTTGTTGAAGCTCTTAATGATGAAAACCCTCAGGTTTGTATCACTGCTACTGATGCTTTAATCGAAATCGGCGATGTCGCTACTGATGCTCTTATCGCTTCTTTAGACCACGAAAAAGTTAATGTTCGCTGTGACGCAACCAGAGCACTCGGTGAAATTGGAAATAAGAAAGCTGTTGATAAAGTTATTAATATGTTATATGACGAATGGGTTAACGTTAGAATTTATGCAGTAACTTCACTCGGAAAATTAAATGATACAAAAGCTGTTCCTGCATTAATTGATGTTATGAAAAATCGTAATGAAAACGAATTGGTTAGAGCCGGTGCTGCTGCTGCACTCGGTGTTCTCAGAGATCAGCGCGCACTTCTTCCGTTGAGAGAATTGATTATGGAAGCTGAAGAACTCGGTGAACTTGAAGATACTGCATTAAAATCCTTCAAGAAAATTATGGCAGCTAACTGGCAGTCAATCCCTGGAGCTTCAGTTCAGAAAAAACCTGCTGCTACTTTTTAATTAAAACCAAAGTTATTAAATATAATACAAAAACGACTTCTAACCTAGAGGTCGTTTTTTATATTCTCAAATTCCATAAGAAATCCGGCAGGACTCATACCGAATACACGTGCGACACTTTCAAGAACATTAATTTTTATACCTTGTTTCAAATTCTCTATCCTACAAAGTATAGCAGGGTCAATTTCTGCTTCTGTGGCAAACTTGTTAAGAGAAATCCCCATTTGTAATCTTTTAAATTTTATAAATTTTCCTAAATCAGAATATTGCATTTATTGAGATTATGCAATATAATGTTGTTAAAATCATTGAGATTTCTCAATAGGAAGGAAATATTCATGAATAAGGGCTTTACGCTTGCAGAAGTTTTGATAACACTTGGGATAATTGGAATTGTTGCAGCAATGACTTTACCGACACTGGTAAATAACTATAAAAAACAGATTTACGTTGTAGGTTTAAAAAAAGCATATAATAATTTATTAGTAAGCTTGAACTATGTAAAATACAGCAACAACATTTCAAACTTAGATGAGATAGGGTGGAATACAAATACAACACCTATTGACAATAAACAATTTCAATCAGCTTATGAAAGAAATATCTACTTAATATACAAAGGATTTACAAAAGCACAATATCTTGAACCATTATCAAAAAACTGTATTTACAAGTCGTATGCTGATGGATTAGACGGAAGCCTGAGTAAAACAAATTATAATTTATGCATTGATGGAGGATTTAAAACTGCCGACGGAATGCTTTACGCACAACAGGGCAGCTTTATATTTGTAGATGTTAATGGTATAGAAAAAGGGCCCAATTTTTCAGGTAGAGATATTTTTAGATTTAACATTGACACGCAAAGGTCAATCGTCTATGGCAGGGAAGGCTGGGATATGAACAAAGGATATTGCATGACAGATCCTTCAAAATCTTATGCAACCTGGGGAAGTTATTGTACAGCACGAGTTTTAGAAGAAGATGCGATGAATTACTGATAATAATATTCAAGTTCAGTAGATAAATCCAGCTTTTTAGCATCAGGCTTGAATATTTTTGATCTAATACCTAATTTTGCAAGCCTGTACTGAATACTTACCATTAAAACTCCAAGCCCGTATTTACAAGAGCGTATAAAATTAATGGATGAAGCTTCTTTAAAATATTTTGTAGGACAGGAAAGCTCACCTATATTATATTTATTGTAGAAAAGAAGCGCAATCATTTCATTATCAAAAATAAAATCATCGTTGCATTCTGCAAGCGGCAATTTTTCCAAAACGTCTTTTGTAAAACCTCTGAAACCTGTATGATACTCAGACAATTTTTCACCGGTAAAAATATTCTCAAACCAGGTGAGAAAATGATTAGCAATAAATTTATATAAAGGCATGCCGCCTTTAAGCGCGGAATTACCCAGCATGCGCGAAGCAAGCACTGCGTCATACTGCTCAAAAGCCATCATACATACGATTGCGGGTATTAATTTCGGTGTATATTGATAATCCGGATGCAGCATCACAACGATGTCTGCTCCGGATTTCAAAGCTGCTTTATAACAGGATTTCTGATTAGCGCCGTAACCTTTATTTTCTTTGTGGACGATTGTTTTTATATTTAATTCTTTAGAAACAATTTTTGTGTTGTCCTGAGAATTATCGTCTACAAGTATTACCTCGTCGACAAAATCCTTATAGATTTCGTCATAAGTTTGTTTTAGAGTTTTTTCCGCATTATACGCGGGCATAATTACGACGACTTTTTTCCCGTTAATCATTTTAAATTATTCTTCTACAGTTTCAGCAGTTTCCTCAGCTGCTTCTTCTTTGTTATCGGTTCTGATTGAGGTTTTGTCAGAGCCAAGTGCTTTATCCTTGAATTTTTTAACCTGTCTGTCTAATTTATCAGCCAGCAAGTCAATACTTTCATACATAGAATCGGCTGCTTCTTCACAGCGAACTACACCTGTATTCATTTTGCAAGAAACTTCAGCAACGTGTTTACCGGAAGCTGACGGATTTTTAATAACTGATAAAACTACATCAATACCTTGAATCTGGTCGTAGTGGTTAGCTACTTTACCGATTTTCTCTTTTACATAAGCTTTAATAGCGTCAGTAATTTCAATATTTCTTCCGTTTACGTAAATGTGCATGTGAACCTCCATATAATATACTGCCTATATATTATAGCACAAATTTCGTAAATTTTAAAGAGTAAATTAATCTTCTATAAGAAATTGTTGTAATTCAACGTTAGGAGTGCCGATAACTCTAACCAATTCAAGAACAGAAGCTTTCATCTGGCATTTTTGAGATGAGCCGCTGAAAAAATCTCTATAGAAACAACCTTCGCAATTGCAGCCTCGTTTATAACATTCAAGAGCGGTCGGAGTCCATCTTCTAACTGCAACTGCTCTACCCATATCCCTACTTCTAAACAATTTAATATCTCCAATTTCAACTATCTACTCATAAACAGTAAGTCTAATCATCACAAACTCACTTTATACGGTTTGTCGAGACAACTGATACGCCTGTCTCCCCACCCCCGGCGGTGTGCCGCCTGTCCTTAATTACATTATAGAAAATCCCTCAGCATTTTCAAGAGACGAACATGAGTATGTGAACATTTGTAACAACCCCTTTAAACACGCCGCTCCCGCGGTTTTTCAAAAGTCAATCATGGCAAATCATGCGCCATGACATGTTTTGGCAAATTAAAACCATGGAATCATGCTCTATGCATGGTTTTCCATGGTTTTAATTAATATTAAGTTTTGTAAAATATTTAAGCATTATTTAATGCGGGCATGCCCTGTAAACTAGGCTGTGAGGAATTTTATAAGCTTTTTAATGTCTTTATTCCAAATGCCGTTCCAGTTGCGAATTATGACATCGGCAGGTGTAATCCCTTGCAACGTGAATTCTTTTATAAAGTCAAGGTATTTTTCATCTCCGTTGTTTTCGCAAATAAGAGACTTTTCCGAAATATATAATATTTCTTTCGCAACTTCTGCTGCTGAATCTCCTGCAATTTTTGCAGAAAGACCGCTTTTCGGAACATTGTAGCGTAGTTCGGCAAAATCATTATAGGTATATGGTTTGAAAAGTTCTTCGACTTCATCCATTGCAGAATCACTCTGCAAAATGCCCTTATACAAAGCCAAAACAGCATAAGGAGTCTGTTTTTTACCGCAATCCTGATTTCTGATTTCAATAAAATTGCGAAGTCGTACCTCCGGAAAACATAAGTTTGCCTGAAGCAGATAGTCGTCAAGTGTAGGTTCAAAACCTTCCCAGCCGTTTTTAAGAAAGTCTTTAAAATTAATCTTACCGTTTATATATACAGGTAAATCTTCACGTGTAATAAAAATTATCGGAGTATTCATTACATAATCAATATATTCGTCAAACGAATAGTCCTCTCTAAGTCTATATGCAAAACCGCATCTGTCATTATCTGTATTAAGCCAGCTCAGAGCTCTAAATGATTTATAACCTGTATCTACCCCGCCTCTTATAGGAGAATTTGCAAACATTGCCGTGACAAACGGGGTTAATTTATTTGCTATTTTAAATTTTCGCACTGCATCATGTTCATTTACAAAGTCAAAACAGCCCTGTATCCCAGCAGTCTCTCTCATCATCACATCAGATAAGATACCCCAGAGATATTTTGCCATTAAAGCATACCGGCGTTTTGGCAGAAGATTTATATTTTTATGAGTTGATAAAGGAGAGACTCCGTAGCCCAAAAGCGTAATACCCATTCTATCCAGAATCGGCTCCATCAATTTATCAAGCATATTAACCTTTTTTTCTAAAAGAGCAATGCTTTTTTCCGGTTTTATGCTTAACTCCATCTGGCAGCCCGGCTCAAGCGTAATGGTGTCATGCCCCTGTTTTAGTCCGATAATATTATAGTCATCTGTTATGTAATCCCAGTTTTCAGCCTTTGCAAATGAACGTAAAAAGTTGCAAACTCCAAATTCTGCTGAATAATCCACTGCCTTGTAGGTTACCATTGAAATAGGCAGCCTTTCATATTCAAGCCCGATAGTATGCAGTGATTTTTCTTTACATCCGGATGTATAGATGTTTAATATGTCTTGATATTCAAGACGTTCCTGTGTTTTTAGACTACTCAAAATTTACCTCCGCGTTTTCATTATAACATCATTTAAAATATCAAAGAAGATTTTACAAAACATTTACCTGCTTGTGGTATTATAGTAGGTAAGATGGACTACTACAGCAGAGCAAAATACTTTAAAACAAAAAAACGCCTCGGGCAAAATTTTCTTATTAACGGGGAAGTAATTGCCAATATTATTGATTATGCGGAAATTTCACCGGAAGATACCGTAATTGAAATAGGCCCCGGGGTTGGATTTGTAACCGAACAACTCGTAAAGCATGCCAAACAGGTTATTGCAATTGAACTCGACGGGGAAGCAATAAAAGAACTCGAAAAATTAAATGCTCCCAATTTAAAAATCATTCATCAGGATATTTTGAAAACAGATTTATCAGAACTTTGCGAAGGTAAAGTAAAAGTTGTTGCAAATATTCCTTATTATATTACAAGCCCTATAATTGCACATTTGCTTGGCGAAATTGACGATTTAGATAACAAAAACAGAAATAAAATTACAGATATTTTACTGATGGTTCAGGAAGAAGTTGCAAGAAGAATGGTTGCAACAGAAAAATCACCGTCAAAACAATACGGACTTCTGACACTTTTATCGCAATTCTGGGCAGATGTGGAGATAAAAGAACTGGTCGGACGCCGTTCTTTTTTCCCTGCACCAAAGGTTAACTCCGCACTTGTTAAGCTTGTTGTAAGAGAAAGACCTAAACTTGAACTTTCTGATTACACACATTTTAGAAAAACTGTCAAAGCTGCATTCTCCCAGCGCAGAAAAAATATTAAAAATTGCCTGCTAAGCGGTGGTTTTTCAAAAGAAAACACACAAAACGCAATGCAAAAACTCGGATTTGACGAAAACACCCGCGGCGAAAAACTTTCAATAGAAGATTTCGGCAAACTTTCAGAGGAATTAAGAAATGGAAATTAAAGTTCAATGTCCCGCAAAAATTAATCTGACATTAAAAATCACAGGCAAACGGGAAGACGGATTTCATAATATAGAAAGTATAATGCAGGCAATAAGCCTTTTTGATTATTTGACAATTTCTGCGGTTTCGTCTGAAAAGTTCGAAATAAAACTATCCGGCACAAGTGATGAAATTCCGTATAATGAAAAAAATCTGGTTCATAAGGCCGCAGTTTTATTTATAGAAAGAACAAATCTTACACCGCATAAGATAGATATTTTCATAGAAAAAAATATTCCTGTAGCTGCCGGACTCGCAGGCGGAAGTACGGATGCGGCAGGAACTCTGTACGGGCTGAATAAAATATTCGGCGAGCCGCTTAGTACGAAAGAAATCCATGAACTTTGTGCAAAATTAGGTTCGGATTTAAATTTTTGTTTGGAAGGCGGACGTCAAATGACGACAGGCCGCGGAGAAATACTTGAAGCACTCCCTTATGAGGAATTTACTCTGTCACTGATTAAGCCGGAAAATTTAGGTATAAGTGCAAAAGAAGCTTATACAAAATTTGCTCAAAAACCGAAAATCGGACGTGAAAAATTTGTGAATGATTTGGAATGGGCGGTCATTGATGATTATAAAGAGTTGCAAACTATAAAATACAAATATCCTGATTCAATAATGTCAGGTTCAGGTTCGACATACTACATTATTGGAAAAGAGTTTGCTCAGGAAAAAGGCTGCTGGATAAAAAACAGTTTGAAGACTATTCCTTACGGCATAAAAGAAATATAAAAAATCCCTCCCATAATTGGAGGGATTTTTTATTATATTACCATAATTTCCACCATGGTTTACCGGCATTTTTTCGCTTATTAGCTTCATCAGTCATTTCCTGAATTGAAGGATTTTTATGTTCTGTTTCAGTATTTTTAGGTTCATTTTTCTGTTCTGCTGCACCTGGAAATGAAGGCACTTCCCAGGTTGGAGTTTCATAAGCAGGTGTATTTTCATCCGGTCGGAGCGGCCCTTGAATATGTGAATCATCAGATGTCTTCGGTTTTTCAGGTGTTTTTGCGGCCGGAGTTTCCGATTTTGGTGGAGCTGCCTCAGCTTCATCGTCAGGTCTTAACGGAACTTGAATCTCAGGCCCTTTTGGTATGTCCGGTGTGAATTTCGGAACTTCCCATGTCGGAGCCTCGTATGATGGGGTATCTTCCCCGGGTTTTAGCGGTGTCGGCTTAGAAGGAGTTGCCCCCCCTCCCGAATCATCAGGATTATCAAGGGTTTCAGGAACTTTTTCCTTATTATTATTTTCCGCTTCATATTCACCTCTTGTCCTTATATTAATTAATACAACTTTACAATTGTTACACAATCGGGTATTTCATTTTTTTAAATAAATATTGTATAATTCACATATGAAAATTTTGGATGTTGAAAACTTAAATCTTGGTTTTTCGTGCGAAAACGGCTTTAATCAAGCATTATGGGATGTTTCTTTTTCACTTAGCAAAGGTGAAATGCTTGCACTGGTAGGAGAATCCGGCTGCGGCAAAACAATGAGTGCAATGAGTATTCTGCAACTTTTGCCTAAAACAGCAAAAATCACCTCCGGTGTGATATCTTTTAACGGCAAAGACTTACTAAAAGAAACTTGCAAGGAAGTTCAATCTATAAGAGGTGCAAAAATTGCATTAATTCCACAGGATCCGATGACCTCTCTAAATCCGCTTTTTACCGTAGGAGAACAGTTACTTGAGGTAATAAGAATTCACCAGCATTTAAAGGGAAAAGCAGCCTGGCAAAAAGCAGTTGAAGCTTTTGAAGCTGTACAAATTCCCTCGGCAGAAAAACGATTGAAAGATTATCCGCACGAATTTTCAGGCGGAATGAAGCAAAGAGCAATCATTGCAATGGCTCTTGCCTGCAATGCGGAAATACTCATTGCGGATGAACCGACTACGGCTTTAGATGTCACAATTCAGGCGCAAATTATGAACCTTCTTGAAGAAATAAAAACCGATAGAAAAACTGCAATTTTGTTAATAACCCATGATTTAGCACTTGTTAGAGAACATGCCGATAAAGTAGCCGTCATGTATGCCGGACGTATTGTTGAGAGTGCGGCTGCAAATGAATTTTTTGAACATCCTAACCATCCGTATTCGCTTGCCCTGCTGAATTCTATTCCGGCCAACAGGGAAAAATCTCTAGAAACTATTACAGGCCAGCCTCCCTCAATACAGCAAATTATCGAAGGATGTAAGTTCCATCCGCGCTGCAAAAATTGTATGGAAATTTGTACAAATAAAATTCCGCCGGAATATATAGTTGGAGAAAATCATTTTTCAGCGTGTTTTTTAAACGAGAGCCTTGAGCGCAAGTCCGATTAAAATTAAACCGCCGGATATTTCAAGTATTCTCGACGGAAACTTTTTAAAACAATTTCCAAACCAAAATCCGCCCGATGACATCAAAAAAGATGCCGTACCTATTATAAGAGCCGGAATTAAAAGTTTTGTTCCGGTAAAATTAAGGCTAACTCCTGCTGCAAAAGCATCTATACTTGTTGCAAATCCCATAGACATAAGGCACCTAAAACCTATACAACAAATAGTATCCTCTTTTTCAAAAAAAGCTTCTGCTATAAATTTAATGCCCAGAAACAAAAATATAACAAATACCAGCCAGTGCGAAAATTTTTCAACATAAACACTTACAACTCCTGCGCCAAAATAACCCAAAACAGGCATTATTCCCTGAAAAATTCCCATAGTTGCAGCCAGTGCAAGTGAATTTTTTGTTCTGTTTTTATTGAAAATTAATCCCTGTGAAAAAGATACAACAAGGCAATCAATTCCTAATGCAATCGCAAGAAGTATAATTTCAAATAAGTTCAACTTCCACCTCAAAAAGTCTGTTCCATGGGAAATAGTATTCCGCTTTAATTTCCATACCTAAAAATTCAGAAACCCGTTTTTCAAAAGGCTTCATGAGTGCAGCAAGTTTTTCCCTGTCGGGAACTGAAAGCATCTGGCGTACATTTGCCTGATAAGCCCAGTCATCCAGCAATCTTACGGCCTGCAAGCGTTTAAATGCGGTGTTATTATAATTTTTAGCTAAAAATTTAACTTTAGCAGCACAAATCAAACTTCCCAGAGAATTTGCAGAGGTATTCCACGCTGAATATCCGTAAAAATTATCACCCATACCGGCAGTCAAGAATTTTTCCATAAAAGCATTATCAGCTCCGTTGGCAAACCTCACATCCGCCGCCATGTAATTTCTTTCCGGCCGGCTGAAATCCCCGCGGTAAGGTGTTGTTGTACGTTTCATTACAATTTCCCCCTGTGAATTAAGAAAATTATTGACAAACAACGTAATATCAGCATTTTCACTAACATTGCATCCTGCAAGTTCTAACTGGCCTAAGACAGACTTTTCAACAGATACATCTTCATAATTTGAAATAAGGTGTATTTGCTCAGGTTCAGCAAACACAGTGTTTACTGATACATCTCCCCCTATGGCTCTGGCAAGCAGTGTCAGCGGAATTTCGTCCGCACCTGTTTTAACAAATCCGCCCAGTTTTTCCAGAATCTGTGCTTCCTGAACATTAAACCCGTATTCAGCACAGTCATCTTTTGAAAATACAAGAACTTCAAACAGCCCTTCCTTTTGCCATTCCAAATAAATTTTATTTATTTCAAAATTTCTTTTTCTTGTAGCCATATAATCGTCCAGAATTTCTGAAGGAATTATATTTGTTATACAGCTCTCGCATCCGAGTTTATGTGTCTGATAAGAGTAATCAAAAATTCTTTTTCCCCATATGTTCCAGTATTCTTTTTCTTCCTCATTAACATTATTATTTGAAATACGCATTATACTGGAAAATGCGTATATTTTTGCATTTTTTCTTTTTAAAATTTCCTTTAACCGTTCTATTCCGCACCTTATTTGTTCAAATGTTTCAGGGCATCGCCGTGAAGAAATAAGGCCTCCATATGCAGCGGTATCAAGAGAAATTACAATTGCATCCAAATCAGGAAGGTTATTAAGCCAGTCAAATATCCCCTCAACATCGGCGTATTTGGTCAAATCTCCGAGCATGTCTCTTTTTGGAATAAAAAATTCTATAGAGCTGTCTATTGCTGCAATCTGTTGAGGCAGTGTATAACATACAGGCCTGTTATCTATCGGTAAAAATCCTATTTTCATACAGGAATTATATCATAAATTCAGACAATTCTTCCCATTTTTCCGCCGCGTATAACATCCATAACAGCACGCATTGATTTATCAAGAATAAAATCAATCGAGTCTTGAGTATCATAAGCTATATGAGGAGTTATAATAACATTATCAAATTTTTCAAGTTTTTCCACATAAATTGCCTCGTTAAGACATGCCATAGGAACTGTATTCAGCTTATGAGCTAGATTTTTGCACCCGAAATTTATGCTTTCACACGCAAGCACATCAAGTGCAGCCCCGCCAAGCTTTTTATTCTCTATAAACTCGTACATTGCAGGCAAATCCACTATCTCACCTCTTGATGTATTAATAAGCATAGCCCCGTTTTTCATTATTTCAAATTGTTGCTTGCCCAGCATATGGTAATTGTCTCCGGTATAAGGTATATGTAAGCTAACTGCATCAGAACTTTTTAATAGGTCTTCAAGAGACATATACTTAATGCCAAATTCCTCAATAAGTTCTTTTCGTTCGGTTAAGTCATTAGCTATAACATTCATATTAAAACATTTTGCAGCTCTGCACACAGCAGCACCTATTGAACCCGTACCAATTACTCCAAGCGTCAACTTTGATATATCACGTCCTGTAAAATCTGTATCATGATTCGGTACATTTTTAATATAAAATGATGCTGGTATAATTTTTCTTACAAGAAGAATCAAAAGCCCCATGGTAAACTGTGCAACCGAAGTTTCACCGTAATTTTCAACATTCACGACTGCAATATTTCGTTTTTTAGCACTTTCAATGTTTATATGGTCATAACCGGTCGAACGTGTTGCAATTATACGCAAATTCTTAAATGAATTAATTACTTCCTCTGTTACTTCAGAATTTATAAATACGCTTATAACGCTCGTATTATCAAGTAAATCTTGCGGAAGTGTTTTCACAAAATCTTCGTTAAGGCATTCTGTGTAAAAAATTATATTGAAATTTTCAAAATTATTATCTTCAAAAAACTTCTTCTCATTCTCACGGAATTCAAACACTATCATATTTACGGCCATGATTCTCTCCTTTTGACATATTATTTACCGCTGAAAAATTAATTCTATTACTCGAAAGTCTAATTTTAAAATTTCACATAATAACCCTTTAAGAGAATGTAAGTAAAGACAAAAAACCGTATCTTAATATTACAAGAAAGGAGCTTATGAATGAAAAACGAAATAATGATTAGAGAACCGGAATTATATTTCGACAGCATTCATCAGGAATTAAATAACTTCCTAAGAGATACATTTCTGACAAATGCCTTCGCTAATCCTCTGAATATAAAAAAATCATCAGTATGGCGTCCTGCAATTGAAGTTAAACAAAATGACAATAATTACAAAGTCAAAGTTCAACTGCCGGGCATAAAAAAAGATAACATTAATATAGAATTAGATAATGATTTTATGACTATAACTGCCGAAACACACGAAGAAAAAGAAGAAAAGAAAGAAGAAGAAAAAAACGAACGTTATCATACAAGTGAGTTCCGCTACGGTAAATACGTAAGGACAATTTCTTTCGACCAGCCAATAAAAGCTGACGATGCTAAAGCAAAGTATAAAGACGGAGTACTTACCATAACAATTCCTAAACAACAAATTGAGACAAATACGAAAAAAGTTATTAAAATCAATGAAGATGAAGAATAAAAAAATTCTTCGTACCCAAACAGCCGAATCCACCTGGGATATGTTCAGGGAAATCCGAAAAACGATGCGGTGGTGAACGAAGTCGGCCTTTGGTTCACGGTAAATGAGCGGCGGGGTTCGGAGAAGCCGGAGAAAAAGCCGATTGTATCCGGTTAAAGAAAGGCGCAGCGCGTAAAAGTGCTGCGCCTTTTAGTTAAACAGTTGAATAACTAATCAACTAGACAAAACGCCTGTTTGCCGCTATTGTAGCGGTAGGTGTAGTTGTAGTCCGTGTACGTAGGGGTGAAGTCCCGGCCGTATGCGCGGTTCTCCGAGTACTCCTCACCCGACCACAAGAGGAACAGTGGCTCATGAAGACCTAAAGAAGTTGCGGTTCCTGACTCATAGGTCAAGTTATACACATCATTATAGGCTCCCACCGTAGGGTTTCCTTTGTATATTAAGCTTGCTATCTTTGCGAGGTCGTCCATTGTTGGCATTTTAT
>ERZ779843.566-NODE-566-length-54168-cov-4.222590_pt1 | contig 54168 bp, 40 predicted proteins | sample MGYA00511560_ERZ779843 | MGnify/ENA primary metagenome ERZ779843 (study PRJEB29588, sample SAMEA2158062) | human gut metagenome | biome: human gut; feature: human-associated habitat; material: faeces | place: Denmark | collected 2008/2010 ... | reverse complement strand
AGCATCCTACAAAACAGGATGCAAGTAGTGGCGAGCGCAAGTGCCTTACGAAACATCCGAATTCCACCCGGAGGTGAATACGGGAAGACACGTTCAACGAACATCGAAACAGCAAAGCAATTAGACTTTTCGAAATCCGTCAGTGACAAGACAATTTTGGTGTCACTAGCTTGCGGTTATTCAAAAACTACGGCAAAAATCATATTTACACTGCGGACATAAGAAATAGTATGGGCGCAATGATATATTGCACATGCGAAGTTGTAACCACTTATTCGCGTTTTTCAGCCGGAAAGGATACGGTAACACGGAACAGATCTCCATCCATATGGATCTCAAACGTTCCTCCCATCAGCTCCGTCAGATTGCTTGCGATATAGAGACCCAGTCCGCTTCCGTCAGTTGTTCTGGATTCATCGCCCCGCACAAACCTCTCTGTCAGCTCCTGCGGTGTGATCGTTAACTGGTCTCTTGAAATATTTTTAATGGAAAATACTGCCTGAAACTCTCCTGTTTCACTGTCCTCTTTTTGGGACAGTGTTACGTATACCCTTGTTCCCTCCAGTGCGTATTTTGTTACGTTGCCGTAAAGGTTTTCCAGGATCCGGAATACCCTTCTTCCGTCCCCCTGAAAACAAATCGGTTTCTCCGAAACATCAGCAACAAGAGTCAGACCTGCCTTTGCAAATTTCTCCTCAAATTCTCCGTTTGTCTGATTAACTAACTCCCCGAAATTTAAGGTGGTAATCTGAAGATCAATGGTTCCGGAGGACGCTTTGGATGCCTCCACCAGATCCTCGATCAGTTCCTTTAAGCGAAGTGATTTACGATCTAATATATCCAGATACTCCTGCACCCTTTCATTGTCAATATGCTCTCTCTTCAAAAGATCCACATAATTGATCACAGAGGTCAGCGGTGTCTTGATGTCGTGTGACACATTGGTGATCAGTTCCGTTTTCATCCGCTCACTGCGAACAGATTCATCAACGGCACTTTCCAGTCCCTGACGGATATGATTGATCGTATCTGCCAACTCTTTCTGATCCTTTCCTGCCTTTTCCGGCAGTTCGATCCGGTGCATGATATCCCCCTGCGCGATTTTTAGCGCACCCTCACGGATCTTTTCATCGGCGATCGCCGAAAACATTGTCTTTGCAAGAGCATACTCTCCAACGATCAAAAGCAGCGGCAATGCAATAAACAGGGTAAGTTTCTCAAGCACTCCGCCATAGCCAAGGATCATACTGATGCAGCAGATCCACACAAAGATCCACAAAATCAGATAAATGATCATCACACTTCCGTATCGAAGCGTTGCCTTTGCATCCTTATATTTCTCCAGAAACAGACGGCTTCCATCCATGAGAATAACTCCGCCCGCTTTTCCTTTCCTTCCACACCAGCACAAAATACTGTTCTGTGCCAGTCTGTTCTGCCGTAACCGCCGCAAAAGTTCAAAACCGGCTGCCATCACGAGCATTGCCAAGATAGCGATTCCAACGGAATACAACGGTCTTGCAACACTGAAATCTTCTACGATATCAATCTTCTCCATGTTCTGTTCCCACTTGGAAAGATGCATGAGCTTTTCAACCGCTCCACAGATCAGTATCAGACCTGCCACTCCGACCACTGCAAAAACTTCCGCCGGAATAGTTCTTTTCTTTTCACTCTCCCCTTCTGTTTCCGGTGCCACACGGCTCATTGATAGCACAAGCCCCATAAATGCAACGATCATAAGCAATACACTGACAATCAGAGCGATCACATTTTCTTCCACCACAGCCTTTGCCTGACGATATTGCTGCTGTTCCTGTTTGAAGGTTACCGCCCATTTTGCAACCACGCTGTTCTTTCCGGCAGTAAGCATTTCATCGGTGTTATAGCCCACCATGATCACCGCATTCTTGCACGGCTTGATCAGCTTCGCCAGAAATTCCTTCAGATTACCGGAATTGTGAAAGCCCTCGCAGAACCAGTTGCTGCTGTACACCTCTCCCCTGGCATCGTAAGCTGCAAACGAACAGTCGATATCCTTGACATCCTGATTCAGATTATGCTGGATCTGTGACGCCATATTGTTCCAATGTACGTTTTTACTGGAAAGTGTATCTCCATCTGCTGAGGAAATCATTGAAACACTGTACCAAAAACCGGACTCCTCCAGAAATTTTTCAAGGGCACTTCCAAAGCTTAAGCAAAACTGCGCCATATCTGCAGCGGCCGCCTCATTACACAACGGCTTTTTCATCTTGCTTACCCATGGATAATACGCCGTATGTCCCATCTTATTTTCTGCGGTCTTCTTCAGCTCAGCCGCATAGTCCTTTAAGCTTTTCTCGTACACATACCAATCATCGTCATTACTGACATTTTCATAATAAGCATTTGGATCCCAGAAAAAATTCTTCAGGGTAAAGGAACTTGTTCCTCCTTTGTAATACAGGGTATCCTGTTCATTCATCTTGACAACATGATCCACATCGGTCTGTCCGAAAATATACACAAGACCATCCTGATTGACAACGTGATCGCCTTCAATCTCGTACATATCTCCCACGCCATACGCCTTCTTATAGTCTGCCATTACAGCACTGCGGTATGCTTCATACGGAACACCGTCCTCGCCTGTCCCTTCAAAATTATTTTCACAGGCAAGTGCCGACTGATACAAAAGCCATCCGCTTGCATACCCCGGATACGCCTGATTCAGCCATTTTGCATAAGAGGATTTCAACGGAACCTTCTGTGCTGCCTTTTCAAATGGCACCATCACGGTTTCTGTTTTTCTTCCACTCTCCTTCTGCAGACTCGGCAGGAGTGTCTCCTGTCCGTCATACAGCTTGTTGGTGGCAACACGTCCGGACTCTGCCATCACCTTTTTCCACTGCTTTTTCGTCGGTTTTTTGCCGGATGCCACAGTATAATACAAGGTGCGGCTGTCCCATTTGCCACCTGCAAAATATTCATCTTTCAGCGAAAAAATCGTTGATGCAAGCTTGTCAATACTGATATTCTGGATCGAATAATCCCCGAAGCCGTTCTGGAAATTCTTAAAATAACCGGAATAGTCGTAGTTATGTCCACCAAGCTCCGCAGTCTCCTGCACCGTAAGAACCTTTGTATCAGATCCACCGCCTGTCTTTAAAAACGGCATATCCGACAGCTTTCCGGTATAAAGGCTTCCATCCGCGCTCCCCATACATCGAATGGTCAGATAAAGCTTTAATGCCTGCAGATAGCCATCCGTGATCCGCTGAAATTCCAGACTCTCCTCCAGTTTTCCGTTCTCCGAAATGTTGTTTTTCCCGGAAAGCTGATCCATAGTCGATCTCGCCCCGATATAATTTACTCCTGAAAACGATGCTGCGATCGTGGACACCGCCAGAAGCAGGGTAAGGACTACCGAAATCATCTTTTTACCATTTGTTTTCCCATGTTGTTTTTTCTTTTGTTCATTTCCCTCATTATTCCTGCTCTTCATATCCCTACATTCCTTTCTGTCTGAAAGACTGTAAACCGTCTATCCTTCCAGCTTATACCCCACACCCCACACAACCTTCAGATAACGAGGCTCCTTCGGATCGATCTCAATCTTCTCACGGATATGACGAATATGTACTGCCACTGTATTTTCTGCAGCATAGCCGTCCTCGTTCCAGATGCTCTCGTATATCTGCCGGCTGGAAAAGACCTTTCCGGGATGCTTCATCAGCAGCAAAAGAATATTGTACTCAAGCGGCGTCATCTTGATCAACTGTCCGTCCATGTACACCTGCTTACGCTCGTCGTCCATCTCCAGACCTCCAAGCCGATATGTCATTCCCCCTGATGGCTTATCCTCGCTCATCATGTCATACCGCCTGAGCTGTGATTTGACTCTTGCCACAAGCTCCAGAGGATTAAATGGCTTTGTTACATAATCGTCGGCGCCGATGTTTAGTCCCAGGATCTTGTCGGCATCCTCGGATTTGGCGGAGATAATGATCACCGGAACCTTACTCTCCTCCCGGATCTTCATCGTTGCATGGATGCCGTCTAACTTCGGCATCATGACATCGATCACCAGAAGATCGATCCGGTTCTGTCTGATCTGTGCCAGCGCCTGCATTCCATCGTAGGCGGTAAGCACCTCATAGCCCTCCTGCTCCAGATAGATCTGAATTGCCTCCACAATTTCCTTATCATCGTCACATACAAGTATCGTCTGCATTTTGTCCTCTTTCCCGTACCGGTCCGGTACCTTTGCTGCTTTACATTATTTATCATAAATCATCTTTTTTAAGTCCACCGAATGAAATTCTTAAGATTTCTTTAATATTAACACAGAACCAATGACTTCTCCACTTTAATCCATTTTGGCTGACATTCCGGGCATTTTCCAATACCGCAAAAAGAGGGCTGCCATATCCATTGATACAGCAGCCCCCAAGGCTCATTTATCATTTACAAGTTTATCACACACAATTTAATTTTAGAAAAGACCACCCTTTTATTTACGCTTATTCTGTGGCATCCTGAAGAGCATCGAAGCCCTCTTCACCGGTACGAACCTTTACCACATTTTCAACATCATATACGAAGATCTTACCATCTCCGTAATGACCGGTATAAAGTACCCTCTTGGCTGTCTCAATAACCGTTTCGATCGGAACAGAGCTGATCACGACTTCCACCTTAACCTTAGGGATCAGCATTACGCTCAGTTCAGCACCACGATAGGTTGTTGTAATACCCTTCTGTGTACCACAGCCCATAACCTGTGTTACTGTGATACCGTTGACACCGATCTGGTTCATTGCTTCCTTCAGCTCATCAAACTTATTCTGCTGACAGATAATGGAGATCTTGGTAAATTTCTCGGTCATATCACCCGGTTTATCCGCTATCGGCTTCATTGCAGGCTTATGATCGCTGCTCTTCTCAATAACAGGTGCAAGACCGCTCTTTGGTACAGGCATTGTTCCTGCTGAGTAGAACATGTTGCCGGCAGGCATGAAGTCTGCATATGCGGAAGTAAGACCATGCTCCTTGACATCGAGTCCGACAAGCTCTTCCTCCTCGGATACTCTCAGTCCCAGTGTTGCCTTGATGATCAGGAATGTGATCGTGATCGTGACTGCTGTCCATGCAATCGTGCTGAACATACCGACGAACTGAAGTCCAAGCTGATGGAAACCGCCGCCATAGAAAAGACCCTGTCCCTTGATCGCACCGCCATCCAAAGCAATCTGATAACCAGGTGCAGATTTTGTTGCGAAAAGACCAACAGCGATCGTACCCCAGATACCATTCATCATATGTACGGCTACGGCACCAACCGGATCATCAATCTTTAATACATAATCAAGCAGCCATACACCGAATACAACAAGCAGTCCGGCTACAGCACCGATCACTGCGGCACCGGCACAATCCGTAACATCACAAGGTGCTGTGATCGCTACCAGACCTGCCAGAGATGCATTCAGACACATGGAAACATCAGGTGCACCATATTTGATCCATGTAAAGATCATACATACAACGGTTGCTACTGCAGGTGCTACTGTTGTTGTTAAGAAGATGGATCCAAGATCCGGAATAGAGGTTGCTGCAGCACCGTTGAAGCCGTACCAGCCAAGCCACAGGATAAATACACCGAGTGCACCGATTGTCAGGTTATGTCCCGGAATCGCATGCGGCTTACCGGTTCTCTTGCTGAACTTGCCGATTCGAGGTCCAAGCATTGCGGCACCGATCAGTGCGCAGACACCACCAACCATGTGAATACAGTTAGAACCGGCAAAATCATGGAAGCCCATCTGTGCGAGGAAGCCGCCGCCCCAGGTCCAGTGTGCTTCTACCGGATAGATGATCGCGGAGATTACTGCGGAGTAAACACAGTAGGAAATGAATTTTGTACGTTCTGCCATCGCACCGGAAACAATTGTCGCTGTTGTGGCACAAAATACAAGGTTAAACACGAATGTGGAATAATTATAATTTCCATAACCGGAGAAGATACTGAAATCAAGCTTTCCAATAAATCCTCCCATATCGTTTCCTAATAAAAGTGAAGCACCGATCAGGAAAAACATAAACGTTCCAATACAGAAATCCATCAGGTTCTTCATAATAATGTTACCGGCGTTCTTGGCTCTTGTGAAACCTGCCTCCACCATGGCAAATCCGGCCTGCATCCAGAATACCAATGCAGCACCGATCAAATACCATACACCATACAGGTTATCGTTGATGTACTGAATTACTTCTTTCGACATATAACATTCCTCCTTGGTTTTCATTTTTTCCTTTTCACATGTGAATGTTACAGTTAAGTAACGAAAAGAAAAAGGTGCCACGACTGCATTTCGCTTCGTGACACCTTTGTCATGTGTTTAATTATATGCATTGAAATGTATCTGTCAAGGAACTAAGGACATTTCTTTCTGAATTAAAGTTTAAAAAGTCATACGCTTAATTTTGTTCGGCTGCAACAAAAGAATTGAAAGTCTATTTGCTCTGCACAGCAAAATCCGGATTCACATCGCCATCTTTTAAAGTATCATCGGTCAAAAACTTAAGAAAAGCAGCCGCTTCCTCCTGTTTCTTGGAGGAATTTGTAATGCCTGCATATGCTGACTTCCCCAGACCTTCGAGTTCTTTATACTTCTTACAACCGGAAATCTCAATTCCAAAATTGTACTTGGTCGTGTCAAAATCCTTTTCACCGCGGATCTGCTCTCCGTCCACAACCGGACAGTAGAGACGTTTCTTCTCCGGCCAGTCCTTAAACAGCGCAACCGTATCCGAGGTATCCGGCTCCAGAAAATATCCGGCAGATGCATAACTCATAAAGCCTTTCTTCGGCGCGATCACCACATCACAGGTTCCCGCATAAATATAACTCTGGAGCTGCTCACTGAGCGTACCGTTGGAAGAATTGTAGTCGGTATTGATCGTCACGATCTCATGCTTATTGTCAAGTCCCAGATAGGTGCCGACCGCCTTTTCAAGCTTCTCCACCTGTTTCTCATCCAGATTGTCATCGCAAACCGCCACATACAATACCGTCTGAGGCTTTGTCAGAGAACCGTACAGGTAGTAACCGCCAACGATCACCAGCACAGCGATCACAACGATCGTCTGCAGATAATAATCTTTAAAAAACTGGAACTTGCCCTTACTGTCCAATTTTTCGTACTCTGCTTTGTAATCTGTGTCATTCCGCTGCTGATAGATCAGCCCGTCCTTTTTCACCTTGCTCTTTTCATCCTCTACGGAATCATCAAAAATTCTTGCCATATATGCCCCTGTACCTTTCGTTGTTTTATCCGGCTTTGCTGTAATATGCAAAGCTATCGTTGTAGTGTACAAATTTCGTTGTCTACCATATAATTTCGTTATTTTTTACCTTAACAGTATACAAAAATAATCCTGTCCCCACAAGGAGACAGAATCATTTTTTATAGTATTTATATTATTTTCATAATTGCAGATCATGCCGTTCCAATAATATAGATCACCAGATACATAAGAACCATCAATCCGTTGATGATCACACCAAGTGACGGAAACAGCTGGCGGATATTCTCCAGCTTCAGGCTGATCATCCCAAGGACAAAGCCCCAGATATTGATCACTGCCAGGACTACACCCCAGATGCCGATCCATATGCCGGCATTGCCGCCTGCCTGCCCGGACAAAATACAGAGTACCAGAAACAGGACCAGTGACAGCAGCCCCAGGATTGTCGATGCAATTCCCTGCTTTGGATGCTTTTTGTCGGTCAGATGCAGACCGTCTTTTTTGCGTTTTTTCTTTATCATTGTCCTTTCTCACCTGCCTTTTGTGTTTCCTGCTGCCGGCTTTCCTTCTTTCTGCAGAACAAAATCCGGTGGAATATCCGAAACAGCACATAACCTGCCATTCCTCCAAGTGTATTCAGAAGCATATCATCCACATCACATGATCCAACCTTTGATACAAGCTGGATCAGCTCCACCAACAGAGAGGTCAGAAAACTGAGCAATGTGATCTTCCAGAACTTGCGCTGATTGCGTGAGATCACCGGAAGGACAAATCCAAAGGGCATAAAGCATACGATATTACCCAGAAGATTTAACATAACATAATACCCTCCGATTGCTCTCCAATAGCGCAGATACCTCCCGATCTCCTTAAACGGAACAAGACTATATTTGTATTCGTCACTCGGGACACGCCCAAGCTGCTCACTGAAGAACAGGAAATACACCAGTGCGATCAGGTAGATCACAAAGATAAACCATGACAGGATGCGGATTATTTTCTTCGCATTTTTCATTCCTAGCTCCTTAATACGATATCTTTCTCCTCCAGGGCATGGATAATCTTATCCATTGCCTTACCAACTTCCTCGTCCTTGAGCGTACGATCCGGTGCACGGAATACAATCTTGTATGCCATAGATTTGTAGCCCTGTGTCAGCTGTGCGCCCTCATAAATATCAAACAGAGTGACGGACTCAATAAGCTTGCCGCCCTTTGTGCGGATCGTCTCCTCGATATCTCCGGCAAGCACTTCCTTCTTCATTGTCAGACTGATATCTCTTGTCATTGCCGGGAACTTCGGAATGCCGACATACTTCACATCAAAGTTTGCCAGTTCAGAAAGCTGCTTCATATTGACAACAGCGATATATGCCTTCTGACCGATCGAGAAGTTGTCAAGTACCTCCGGATGAACCTCACCCAGATAAGCAACCTCGCAGCCCTCATAGATAACCTTTGCCTGACGTCCCGGATGCAGGAAGCTCTTACCTGCCTTCGGATCATACTGTGCTGCCTTCTTAAGCCCCATACGCTGCATCAGACTCTCCACAACACCCTTCATGGTAAAGAAATCTCCCTCACCGTACATTCCAAGAGTAAGCTGCATCTGCTCCTGTGGAAGCTCGGTAAGCGGCAGAGCCTTTGGAAGATAGACATTGGCAAGCTCATAAAGACGTACATTCTGATTACGGCGGTTATAGTTTGTTGCGAGAGAAGTCAGCATACCGCCAACGGCTGAGGTACGCATCACGCTGTAATCCTCTCCCAGAGGATTCATGATAGCGATGCTCTTGCGGAGCACATCGTCTGCAGGAAGCAAAAGCTTGTCATACACCTTCGGACTCTCGAAGGAGAAGGTCATCCCCTCCATGAAACCGTAAGCTTCCACAATATCTCTTGCCATATTCTCATGCTGCATCTTCTCGGAGAGACCACCTGCTGTTGCAGAACCGGAAGGCAGGGTCATCGGAATATTATCATAACCGAAGAAACGTGCCACCTCCTCTGCAAGATCTGCAAGACGCTCCAGATCCTGTCTCCAGGTTGGTACTAATACTTCCTTTTTCTCACGGTCTACCGTAAGCTCCAGCTTCTCAAAATAAGCGACCATGGTATCTTCATCAATGTCTGTTCCAAGCAGTGCATTGATCTTATCTACATTATAGGTGATCGTGATCGGCTCCTTCTTGACCGGATAAACATCAACCACGCCGCCGACAACCTCTCCTGCACCAAGCTCCTCGATCAGCTGACAGGCACGGTTCATTGCATCGATCGCATTGTTCGGATCAAGACCCTTTTCAAACTTCGCCTGTGCATCGGTACGCATTCCGAGCTTCTTACCGGATTTACGGATGTTAGTTCCATCAAAAGTTGCCGCCTCAAACAGCATTGTTGTAACGTCATCGGTGATTTTGGAATTCTCGCCGCCCATAATACCGGCAACGCCAACCGGCTTCTCGCCATCACAGATCACTAACATGGTATCATCAAGAACTCTCTCCTGACCATCCAGTGTCATGAAAGGCTCATCCTTCTTCGCCTTGCGCACAATGATCTTATGATCTGCCAGCTTATCCAGATCATACGCATGCATTGGCTGTGCATACTCCTCCATCACATAGTTTGTGATATCCACGATATTGTTGATCGGACGGATACCGACAGAAGCAAGACGACGCTGCATCCACTCCGGTGACGGAGCAATCTTGATATTTTTAACAACGCGTGCGGTATAGCGGGAGCAAAGCTCCGGTGCCTGCACCTCTACGGATACATAATCATTGACGTCCTCACCGTTACCGGTCACAGTCACCTCAGGAAGCACCAGATCCTTACGGAAGGTTGCTGCCACCTCTCTGGCAATACCGATCTGACCGAAGCAGTCCACACGGTTTGATGTTACCTCGTACTCGAATACAACATCATGAAGACCTAACAGCTCAACAGCGTCAGAGCCAACCGGTGCGTCTGCATATTCCGGATTATCGCTTAAGATATAAATTCCATCCTCGGCCGCATCCGGATACATATCACAGTTTGAACCGAGCTCCTCGATCGAACACATCATACCAAAGGAATCAACACCTCTTAATTTACCCTTCTTGATCTTAAAGCCGTTCTCGGACTCGCCGTCTTTATGGCTGCTTGCCACATGACCACCATCCAGAACAACCGGCACCTTATCGCCTTCCTTTACATTTGCAGCACCGGTCACGATCTGTACCTCACTGCCTGCCTCATCGATCTGCACCTGACAGATCACAAGCTTATCTGCATCCGGATGCTTCTCGATCTTATTGATCTTTCCAACGATGATCTTGTCCAGATTCTTATCTAACTCTGTGTATCCCTCAACCTTCGTTCCCGATAAGGTCATTGCATCCATATATTCCTGTGCCGTACAATCCAGATCCGGCACATATGCCTTTGTCCATGACATTGAACTATTCATGTTATTTCCTTCCTTTCTTTCCGCTGTTTCTCTCTATGTGATTAGAATTGCTTTAAAAATCTGGTATCATTCTCGTATAACAGTCTCATATCGTCAATTTCGTACTTGAACAATGCAATTCGCTCCAGACCGACACCAAATGCAAAGCCGGTATACTCCTCCGGATCAATGCCGCTCATCTCAAGCACATGCGGATGAACCATTCCGCAGCCAAGGATCTCAACCCATCCCTCTCCTTTGCAGAAACGGCAGCCCTTACCGCCACACTTGAAGCAGGTTACATCCATCTCGGCACTCGGCTCCGTGAACTGGAAATGATGCGGACGGAACTTAACCTTTGTGTCTTCACCAAACAGTCTCTTTGCAAACTCCTGAAGCGTTCCCTTCAAATCAGAGAAGGTGATGTTCTTATCGACAACAAGTCCCTCGATCTGATGGAAAGTCGGAGAATGTGTTGCATCCACCTCATCGGAACGGAACACTCTTCCCGGTGCGATCATGCGGATCGGAAGCTTGCCCTTCTCCATCTCATGTACCTGAACAGAAGAGGTCTGGGTACGAAGAAGAATATCCTGTGTAATATAGAAGGTATCCTGCTCATCCTTTGCAGGATGGTCTGCCGGAATATTAAGTGCCTCAAAGTTGTAATAGTCGTGCTCAATCTCCGGTCCCTCTACAACCTCGTAGCCCATGCCGACGAAAATATTCTCTACTTCCTCTAAGGTCTTGGTATTCGGATGACGATGTCCCTCCGGAATGCGCTGACCCGGAAGCGTTACATCGATTGTCTCCGCCTTCATCTTCTCCTCGCGGAGTGCCTGCTCAAAGGCTTTCTTTTTCTCCTCAAGGTGCTCCTCGATCTTGCTTCTGGCATCATTGACCATCTGACCAACCTTCGGACGATCCTCCGGTGCAACATCCTTCATTGACTTAAGGATTGATGTCAGCTCTCCCTTCTTTCCCAAAAATGACACCTTGATCTCATTGAGCTTCTCCAGCTTATCAGAGGAGTCAATCTGTGTCATTGCTTCATCCATGATCTGTTTTAACTTGTCTTTCATCATTAACCTCCAGTAATTATTGTAAAATAAAAGAACGCGGAAACAAAAGTTTCCTAAAATAAAGAAAAACTCCCTGCATCGCAAGGAGCTTAAATATCATAAGGTATCCGGCTTCCTCCCGACACAGACATGTCAGGGACGGAGTCAACCGCGGTACCACCCTGTTTCTTATGTAAGCAAAAATATACACTGTATACTTCACATAAACACTTCATTGCACGTAACGTGTGCGAATCGTCAGACAATACTCAAACGAATCTGTACACCGGAACCCGGATCATATCAGATACGATTTTCCTGTCTGCAGCTCACATGGGAAATTCAACACTGCCGGGAACGTAAGAATGCTTTCAGCCGATGGCATCCTCTCTCTGACCGGATTGGCACTGTCTACTAAACACGATCACAGCCTTTACATTTGGTTGTATGATAGCATACTTTGAATCCTTTGGCAAGACCCTTTTGTTGTTCCTGTCATCGTTCCTGTATACTTTATCATTCCCGTAATTGTCTTTGTGGCTTTTACTGCTCCTGCAGCTTTTTCACGATCTTTTCGAAGTGCATCGCATGGGAAGCCTTGACAAGCACTGCGTCCCCTTTTCGGATCTCGCCGATCCCCTTTTCCAGAAATTCATCCAGATCCGGATAATACAGATGTGTTCCGTTATATCCGCCCCGGCTGCTGACATCACAAATGCCCTCCTCATAGTTTTTCGCAAGGGAGCCGATGGAAATGATCACGGAAATGCCCTTCTGTGCCGCATACTGACCGACCTCATAATGCAGCTTCGTCTCATCCGTACCCAGTTCAAACATATCTCCGATCACAGCGACCGTTCTGGCATCCTCGACCTCATGAAGTACATCAATGCCTGCCTTCATGGAGACCGGATTAGCATTGTAGCAATCGTCCATGATTGTCATACCGTCTGTCTGTATGATATGACCGTGACCGCCCACCGGCTCATAGGACTCAATGCCCTGCCTGATCTGCTCCAGAGAAAGTCCGAGAAGGAGTCCCACTGATGCGGCTGCAAGCGCATTGGAGATCATATGCTTTCCCGGTGCCGGTACCGTCACTGAGATTTCTCCCTCCGGAGTATGCAGCGTAAAACGGCTTCCGGCCAGTCCGAGACTCTCACAGTCCTTTGCCTGAACAGACGGTGCCTTTGACGCACTCTCATCCCCACTGATTCCATAAAATACCGGCTCCGTGATCCGCGGATCCTTATCAAGTGTACTAAGCTTATCGTCATTCCAGTTTAATACAGCAGTCCCGTCCGGCTTCAGATAATCAAAAATCTCTGTCTTCGCTTTGAGAATACCGTCCCTGGAGCCGAGATTTTCCAGATGGCACTGCCCGATGTTGGTGATCACGCAGTAATCCGGTTTAGCCATCCTGGCAAGACGTGTCATCTCTCCGAAATCACTGATTCCCATCTCAAGCACTGCTGCCTCGTGATGCTCTCTGATCCGGAAGATCGTTAACGGCAGACCAATCTCATTATTGAAATTGCCGAGTGTCTTTAAGGTATCGTACTTCTGTGAGAGAACCGCGGCAATCATTTCCTTGGTTGTCGTTTTGCCGACACTTCCCGTGATACCGACTACCGGGATCGTCAGATTCTCCCGGTAAAACTCCGCCATATCCTTCAACGCCTGCTCACAGGACTCTACACGGATATACGGCTTTGTCTCATCCACCGGCGGCTCTGTTGACATACAGCAGCACGCTCCGTCCTTATATGCCCCCGGGATAAATGTATTGCCGTCCACGCGCGCACCCTTGATCGCCACAAACAGTCCGCCCTTTTCTACCTGACGGCTGTCGATCGTAATGGCAGTAAGCTCCGTATTCTTCCGGCTCTCCGGTCCGGTATAAACACCGCCGACCGCCTGCGTTACTGCCTCCAAAGTCATTCCCTTCATAATCCGGTCCTTTCTGGTCAATATCTTCATATCCATTGTGAATGCTTCATCATCTCTGCTGTATTATTCGTATTTCTTCATTGCCTCCTGAATGATCGTCTCACAGAGTGTGCCGTAATCAACACCAACTGCCTTTGCTTCCTGCGGAAGAAGGCTGGTCGGTGTCATGCCCGGAAGGGTGTTGGCTTCCAGACAGTACATCTCATCGTTATCATTTAACAGGAAATCAATTCTTCCATATACCTCAAGCTTGAGCGCATGATAAACGTCCAACGCATACCCCTGCATTCTCTTTGTAAGCTCTTCACTTAACTCAGCCGGGCATACATCCTCTGCCATGCCGGCCTGATACTTTGTCTTATAATCATAAAAGCCGGTCTTTGGAATGATCTCGATCACCGGAAGTGCCCTCCCCGCCACAACGCCGGCAGAAAATTCTCTTCCGTGAATGCACTCCTCAACGACGACCTCATCCTCATAATGGAAGGCAAGCTTTAATGCCTCCTCATACTGCTCCTCGTTCTCCGCAAAGCTTACACCGACACTGGAACCACCGCAGCAAGGCTTTACCACGCACGGGAAACCAAGCTCCTCTTTCACTCTCTCCGCAGTGACCTTTGCTCCCTTTTTGAAGGAAAAGCCCTTCGGCGTCGGAACATTCGCTGCCTGAAACATCTTCTTGGCAACGCCCTTATCCATCGCCATGGCACTGCCCAGATAACCGGAGCCTGTGTAACGGATGCCCATCACATCAAATGCCGCCTGCACCTTTCCGTTCTCTCCCTCGGCACCATGAAGTCCCATATACACAATGTCCGCCATACGACAGATCTCGATCACGTTTGGTCCAAACAGACAATCCGGATCGCCCTCTCTCATGGCACGGATCTGATCCAGATCCGGATCGACAGACTGAATCTGATCGGACAGCTTTGTAAGCTGTGGATCCCCGTCAAAAATACCGGTCAGATCGTCACCGCTTTTCCCGTGTCCCAGAAATATATCAAGAATCACCGCCTGATGTCCCTTTTCACGCAGTGCTTTGCAAACCTGTGTTGCAGAATTGATCGATACGTCTCTCTCTGTGCTGAGACCTCCTGCTAATACTACTATTTTCATTACTAATCCTCCTTTTCCGCTGCTTCCGTCTGTCGGAAACGCTCCGGCGTTCCTTCTTCTCTATAATTCCGTATAATGACTAGTATACGGGACAAAATATGCAATAAATATACGGAAAATGTTATTCACTTTGCAAATCCTGCTCCTGCATAAATCCATCATACACCATATCAATATATTCCCAGATTTCCTCCCTGCCTTCCTTTGTCATGGAAGAATACGGAATCACCGGCGTTCCCTCAACAACGCCCAGCGTCTCCTTGATCTGCTTAATCTGCTTTGCCTTCTGGGAGCGTTTGATCTTGTCCGCCTTTGTGGCAATGATGATCGGATTAAACCCATAATGGGTGCACCACTCATACATCTGCAGATCGTTCTGATTCGGCTTGTGGCGGATATCCACCAGAAGAAAGATCAGGCGCAGTACCTTTGAACCGTCCAGATAGCGGTTGATCATCTTGCCCCACTTCTCCACGGTCTGCTGGGATACCTTGGCATAGCCGTACCCCGGCAGATCCACAAAATAAAGAAGATCGTTGATATTATAAAAGTTGACGGTCTGTGTCTTGCCCGGCTGTGAGGATGTTCTTGCCAGAGATTTACGGTTCATCAGCCCGTTGATAAGCGTGGACTTTCCCACGTTGGAACGACCTGCAAACGCCACCTCAAGCTTGTCATTCTCCGGCATCCTGCTGGTGATTCCACATACCGTTTCCAGATTTACTGACTTTATTTTCATGACAGTCTCCATTTCTTTGATTGTTCAAATACAGTCTCTTCTATGCCAGAGCTTCCTTCAGGACATCCTCCACACAGTGTACATACTGCAGTATGATTCCCTCTAAAATCTCCGTTTCCATCTCGTCAACGTCTCTGCTGTTTTCTTTCGGAACGAGAACCTCCTTGATACCTGCCTGCTTTGCAGCAAGAAGCTTCTCCTTTAATCCTCCGATCGGCAGCACGCGGCCGCGCAGCGTCACCTCACCGGTCATCGCAATATCCGCACGGACCGGCTTTCCTGTCACAGCAGAATAGATTGCTGTTGTCATTGTAATTCCGGCAGACGGACCATCCTTCGGGGTTGCTCCCTCCGGCACATGAATATGTATATCATGCTTTTCAAAGTAATCCTCATCCACCTCATCCTGTACCAGAAAACGGACATAGGTCAGTGCGATCCTGGCTGATTCCTTCATCACATCGCCAAGCTTTCCGGTAAGCTCCAGCTTGCCGGTGCCGTTTAATACAACGACCTCGATCTCCAGCGTCTCGCCTCCGACACTGGTCCAGGCTAATCCGCGCACAATGCCGACCTCGGGCTTTTCATTGGCAGCATTCGGCTTATAAACCGGCTTGCCAAGATATTCCTTGATGTTACGGTCTGAAATGCGAAGCTTTGTCTTCGTTCCCTCATCCGCCTGCGCCACTGCCTTTGCAGCTTTGCGGCAGACAGAGGCGATTTTTCTTTCCAGTCCACGCACGCCCGCCTCTCTGGTATAACGAAGGATCATGGTGCGTAGCGCCTTATCCGTAATAGTAAGCTGTGATCTTGTAATTCCGTTCTGCTTTAACTGTTTTGCCCACAGATGTTCCTTCGCAATATGGAACTTCTCATTCTCGGTATAACCCGGAAGCTCGATCACCTCCATACGATCAAGCAGCGGTCTGGAGATCGTATCTGTCCCATTGGCGGTACAAATGAAAAATGCTTTGGAAAGATCAAACGGAAGCTCCAGATAGTGATCGGAGAAATGCTTATTCTGCTCCGGATCCAGAATCTCTAAAAGCGCTGCTGCAGGATCTCCTCTTCCGTCACTGACCATCTTATCAATCTCATCAAAAAGGATCAGCGGATTCTTGACCTTGGCATTCTTGACCGCCGCGATAACTCTTCCCGGCATTGCCCCCACATAAGTTCTGCGGTGTCCTCGAAGCTCTGCCTCATCCCGGACGCCTCCAAGACAGATCCTGACATACTTGCGTCCAAGTGCCTTTGCGACAGATTTTGCGATCGAGGTCTTACCGGTTCCCGGCGGTCCGACGAGACAAAGAATTGTTCCTGTTCCCTCTTTATTAAGCTTCTTGACCGCAAGGTACTCCAGGATTCTCTCCTTTACCTTTTCCAGCCCGTAATGATCGGCATCAAGAATCTCCTTGGCATGCTCCACGTCGGTATTATCCTGACTTGCTTTCTTCCACGGCATTGCAAGAAGTGTCTCCAGATAACCGCGGATCACTGCACTCTCGGAATTGTTGGAGCTGATCCTTTTATAGCGTCCAATCTCCTCTTTGATCTTTTTCTTAACCTTTGCCGGTGCCTTTAGTTTCTCAAGCTTGCGTTCAAACTTATCTGCCTCTGACTCGGCATCATCCTCGCCAAGCTCTTTGTGGATCGCCTTGATCTGTTCTCGCAGGTAATAATCCTTCTGATTATCCTCCACCTGCTGCTTCACCATCTCCGTAATCTCCCCCTGCAGTCTTAGGATTCCAAGTTCCCGTTCCAGCACGATCATTAATTCCGTAAAACGATCCTCTATCTGATCATGTTCAATAATACTCTGCTTTAAATGATAATGGATCGGAAGATTTGCCGTGATCATATAAATAATCTGATCCAGGTCAATACTCTCGCTGACAATATCCTGAAGCTGCTGCCCCATCTTGCCCTGCCGTTCGGCATATTCCCGGAAAAGCTGCTTGATCTGGCGGATCATAGCCACACGCTTAAGCTGTTTCGTCGGCTCTCCGTGGTTTGACAGAATCTGGACATTATCCCAGACGTCCTCTTCGTCCTCATCCACCTGCACCGTTGCCATGATGTAGCCTGCATCAACCGTCTCCAGCGCCAACAGATGTGCTCTCTTCCCGCCCTCAAGAACAACACGGACATATTTGTCCGGCATTCTTGCGATCTGCTTTACTTTTGCAACAGTTCCCACCTCAAACAGATTATCCATATTGACGTCACTGTTTTCTGCATCTTTTTTTGCCACGGTAAAAACCATCTGGTCATCGTTCATCGCTGCTTCCATTGCGCTGACCGTCTCTGCCTTAGCCACCTCGATATATGCTGTAACCCCTGGCAGTGCCACCACATCCCGCAGCGCCATTAAAGGTTTCTTGATCATAAAACTTCTTGTTTCCTTTCTATTCACAGATATCCTCTGTGACCGATTTATTGTCAAAAAGAGGGTGCCAAAAAGCAGCCCTCTCTTTTATCTTTTCTTACGCAATCTCATCCTTCGGCTTTGACTCTGAAGAAATCTCTCTGCGCTCATCATCCTTCGTTACCAGGATCGGCTCTGCATTTCCCTTCGCCGCTTCCTCAGTAATGATACACTCTACGGCATCCTCATCCGATGGTACCTCATACATTGCATTCATCATGACTGACTCGATGATCGCACGGATACCTCTCGCACCGGTGCCTCTCTCAATTGCTCTCTCCGCAATTGCACGGATTGCCCCATCCTCAAAGGTCAGTTTCACGCCGTCTAACTCAAACAGCTTTTTGTACTGCTTGGTGATCGCATTTTTCGGCTGGACAAGAATGCGCTCCAGAGCCTCCTCGTCCAGAAGATCCAGACCTACGTTTACCGGAAGACGTCCGATCAACTCCGGTATCAGACCAAACTTGACAAAATCCTCCGGGAGAACCTGCTTGAAAAGCTCACCGACATTCTCATCCTGCTTATCTGCGATCTCAGAATTGAATCCGATGGACTTCTGTCCGATACGCGAACCGATGATCTTATCCAGACCATCAAAGGCTCCTCCACAGATAAATAAGATGTTGGTCGTATCAAGCTGATAAAACTCCTGATGCGGATGCTTTCTGCCTCCCTGCGGCGGCACGCTTGCCACGGTTCCCTCAAGGATCTTTAAAAGAGCCTGCTGAACACCTTCACCGGATACATCACGCGTGATGGAAACATTCTCTCCCTTGCGGGTGATCTTGTCGATCTCATCAATATAAATGATGCCGTGCTGTGCACGTTCCATATCATAATCTGCTGCCTGAATGATCTTAAGAAGAATGTTCTCCACATCCTCACCGACATAACCGGCTTCCGTCAATGCTGTCGCATCGGCAATCGCAAACGGTACGTTTAAGATCTTTGCCAGTGTCTGCGCCAGAAATGTCTTTCCGGAACCGGTTGGTCCAAGCATGATGATGTTACTCTTCTGAAGCTCCACGTCCATGCTCTTCTCTGATAATACTCTCTTATAATGATTATAAACAGCGACAGACAATACCCTTTTGGCATCCTCCTGACCAATCACATACTCATCCAGAAATTCCTTCATTTCTTTTGGTTTCAGAAGATTGATCTCTGTTCCATTGTCGTAAGATAAGTTGCCGCTTTCCAGCTCATCCTCGATGATCTCGTTACACAGATCAACACATTGCTCACAGATGTAAACCCCCGGTCCGGCAATCAGCTTTCGTACCTGATCCTGTGTCTTGCCACAGAAAGAACATTTTAATCTGCCTTCGTCTTTCTTTCCTGCCATTCTAATCTCCAATCATATAATTTTAATGATATCCCACTTATGAACGCTTTGTAATAACATGATCTACAAGACCATATGCCTTTGCCTCCTCGGCGGTCATATAGTTATCGCGCTCTGTATCCGCTGCAATGATGTCAAGCGGTTTTCCTGTATTCTCTGCCAGGATCTGGTTCAGGCGCTCTCTTGTCTTTAAGATCTGCTCTGCAACGATGCGGATCTCTGTCTCCTGTCCCTTCGCGCCGCCGGATGGCTGATGGATCATGATCTCTGCGTTCGGCATTGCATAACGCTTGCCCTTTGCACCGCCTGCCAGAAGAAATGCGCCCATGCTGGCAGCAAGTCCCATACAGTAGGTTGCCACATCACACTTAATGTAGTTCATGGTATCATAAATCGCAAATCCGGCGCTCACAGAGCCTCCCGGACTGTTGATATAAAGACTGATATCCTTGCCCGGATCCTGAGACTCCAGAAACAGAAGCTGGGACACGATCAGACTCGCAATATCATCATTGACCTCATTGCTCAGGAAAATGATACGATCCTGTAATAATCTGGAATAAATATCATACGAACGCTCTCCACTGCTCGTTTTCTCAATGACGTACGGTATACTGTAACTCATACTAACCCTTCATTCCTTTCTCTGCCCGCAAAACTCACGCTACGGGCACAATTATGCGTTTTCTTTGTAAAAAACGCCAGTCCCGCCTGCCGGAAGGGCAGGACAGCGACTGACGCCTGAAATACATGATTTATTTCTCAACTGCAGCGTCAACAACCAGTTCAACTGCTTTCTGTACAGCCAAATCAAGGGAAATCTGCTTCTTCTCTTCCTCGCCTACCAGCTCTTTTAACTTGTCTGCTTCCATCTGATACATCTCCGCCATCTTCTCAAGCTCTTTCTCAAGATCCTCATCAGATGTCTCAATGTTCTCTGCTGCTGCAACAGCCTCAAGAACAAGACGGCTCTGGATACGCTTTAATGCCTGTGGCTTAAGTTCTGCGGTAAGGCTCTCCGGTGTCATGCCTGTGAACTGCATATACTGCTGCAGAGACAGCCCCTGTGACTGGATACGCTGTGCAAACTCCTGTACCATCTGACGAACCTGTGTATCTACCATAGGATCCGGAATCTCCATTGTCGCATTCTCGATGATCTTTCCTACGACGTCCTCTTCCTTTTCTCTCTTAAGAGCTGCTTCCTTGTTCTCAAGAAGCTTCTTCTTTAAGTCCTCTTTGTACTCGTCAACGGTATCGAACTCAGATACATCCTGTGCGAAATCATCATCCACCTCAGGAAGCTCCTTCACCTTGATCTCCTTTACAGTTACCTTGAATACTGCCGGCTTCCCCTGCAGTTCCTTAGCCTGATACTGCTCCGGAAATGTTACGTTGACCTCTGTCTCTTCACCGATCTTCTTGCCGATGAGCTGCTCCTCAAAGTTATCGATGAAGGAATGAGATCCGATGGTCAAAGGATAGTCCTCTCCCTTTCCGCCTTCAAACGGCTCACCGTCTACAAATCCCTCGAAATCAATTGTTGTGATATCGCCATCCTCAACAGCTCTGTCCTCGATCGTGATCATTCTGGAATTACTCTCACGAACCTTATCGATCTCAGCCTGAAGCTCCTCATCGGTCACCTCTGCTGTCTTCTTCTCTACTTCGATTCCCTTATAGTCTCCAAGAGTAACCTCCGGCTTTACGGCAACAGTTGCTGTAAAGATGAATGATTTGCCCTTCTCGATCTGAGTCACATCGATAGAAGGCTGTGCTACGATCTCAAGCTCGCTCTCCTTTGCTGCGGACTCATATGCTCCGGGGATCAGATCATTGGCAGCATCCTCATAGAAAACACCTGCGCCATACATTTTCTCGATCATCGCACGTGGTGCTTTACCTTTACGGAAGCCCGGAAGAGAGATCTTGCTTTTGTTTTTCTTATATGCTTTATCTAATGCAGTTTCAAACTCCTCTGCGCTCACCTCGATCGTCAGCTTTGCCATACTCTTTTCTAAAGTTTCTACCTGTACACTCATTTTATAATTTCCTCCTTAATATTTCACGGACAATACGCCGCAATTAACCATTGATATACTATAGCATGAATAATTCCACATTAGCAAGTCTTTTTCACAAATTTATGGGATTACATGCCCCTTTTTATACAATACTTTGACAACCCGGTCGACATACTTCTCGCAAAGCTCCTGCGTTTCTGCCTCAACCATCACACGAATCACCGGCTCCGTGCCACTTTCGCGGATCAGGATACGACCGTTATCGCCCAGTGCCTTTGCGACCTCCTCAGTAGCTGCCACCACATCCGGATCGTTTTTGGCTGTCGGCTTATCCCCGACTCTGACATTTTTAAGAAGCTGTGGATAGATCGTCAGGCCCTTTCGAAGCTCGGAAAGCTTCTGTTTCTTCTCCAGCATGACCTCCATCAGCATCAAAGAGGTAAGCACGCCGTCACCGGTCACTGCATACTTGCTGAAGATGATATGTCCGGACTGCTCTCCTCCGAGAGAATGTCCATACTGCATCATGTTGGCATTGACGTACTTGTCACCGACCGCCGTCTTTTCATAGGAAATGCCAACCTTATCAAATGCCTTATACAGACCAAGGTTTGACATGATGGTTGTCACAACGGTATTGTTGTTTAACTCTCCCTTGTCCTTCAGATAACAGCCGCAAAGGTAAAGGATACAGTCGCCATCGATTACCTGACCCTTATCATCTACGGCAAGACAACGATCCGCATCACCGTCATAGGCAAAGCCGATATCCAGATCATTGTCCACAACATACTTCTGAAGGTTTTCGATATGAGTGGAACCGCAGTTATCATTGATATTGGTTCCATCCGGCTCCATACCGATCGCATAGGTCTTGGCACCCAGTGCATCGAACACACCCTTTGCCACGGAATAAGAGGAGCCGTTGGCGCAATCCAGACCAACACGGACATTCTTGAAGGAACGTGTCGCCAGTGACATCAGATAACCAATGTAGCGGTGTCTTCCGATCGCATAATCAACCGTGCGTCCGATATTATCCCTTGTTGCAAACGGGATCGTATCCTCCGGACTGTCAATATAAGTTTCGATCTTCTCCTCAACCTCTGCCTCCAGCTTGTGACCGTTTCCGTTGATCACCTTCAAACCGTTATCGTAATACGGATTGTGGCTTGCAGAGATCATGATACCGCAGTCAAACTGCTCGGTACGCACAACATAGGACACGCTCGGTGTCGGGGTGACATGCAGCAGATAAACATCTGCTCCGCTGGCAGTAAGTCCTGAGGAAAGTGCATCCTCAAACATATAGCTGGAGCGTCTGGTATCCTTTCCAATAACGATCTTCGCCTTGTGCTCCTGTCCATAATACCATCCCAGAAATCGTCCGACTTTATATGCATGTACCACATTAAGGTTTACATTCGCCTCTCCGCGGAAACCATCTGTTCCAAAATATTTCATAACTGATTTCATTCCTTTCCAAAAACACGTTTCTTGTAATTATCGCAGTATTTCAATCATATCATATTCATTTTTTGAAATCAATGCTTTTACCCGGCACGGTAAACATTTCCCTGTCCCCTGAAAAAATCTCCCTGTCTTTCTCAAAATTTAAAATTGCCGTGTACAACACGGCATATAGTAAAAATTTATTGGTAAAATTAGCATAATTTCTATAAAATAGTATTATAATCACCAACTTTTAGGAGGTACACAAACAAATGAAAAAAAATCCTGTCGCACTTCAGACCCAAGATTTTGCACTCCAGCTTGCCAAGCTGCGGGAAGCCAGAGAGATCAGCGCATGTGCCATGAGCTACGATCTCGGGCACAACCGGAGTTATATCAATGGAATTGAGCTCCAGAAATATCTTCCCTCGTTTACGGAATTTATTGAAATATGCAATTACCTGAATGCCACTCCCAATGATCTTTTTCTTTCCGCTTCGGATTCGGCTTCCCTTCAGGTTATTTCGCCATCCCAGCTTCTGACAGTACTGCTTCCCCTGTGTGACGAGCTGACTCCGCGTCAGGTCAGTTATCTGTATTATCTTCTCCGGGATTTTCTCCCCTGATCCGTCCCGGCTGTACCGGACCTGCTGTCATTCTCCGAAATGACAGCAGGTTTTGCGCTGCGACAATGTCTGGAACCGGTATCCTTTCTCTTCAAACATGGTAATGACTGCCTCCAGACTGTCAAGCGTTGCCCGGTTACTGCCGGAGTCATGCATCAGCACCACCGGATCTTGTACCCGGAAGGCATCTTTTTTCACATTAGCAAGAATGCTCTCAACGCCGGGATGCCCGACGGAATCCTCCGCACTGACGTTCCAGTCCGCAAATTCCATCTTCTCCTCATGAAGCCTTTCCACGATTTCTTCTTTATAAGAACGGATATAACAGTTTGCGCTCCCCCACGGGAACCGCCACAGCTTCGGCCGATACCGGAATTTCTCCTCCAGCAGATCCTTTACCTTATGAACATCCTCATAATATGCCTCACAGGACTGATAGATATCACACGATTCATGTGTATAAGTGTGAACTCCGACCTCATGCCCTTCTTTCAATTCCCTTTCAACCACCTCCGGCATCTCTTCCACCTGCTGCCCGATCAGAAAAAACGTCGCCGGAATATCATGCTTTTTCAGAATATCCAGATATTGCTGTGTCAGACGGCTTGGTCCGTCATCAAAGGTCAGATAGACTACCGGCTGTGATGTCGCTGCTCCTGTCGGAACAGCACTTGCCGGCTGCGTTGTCACATTTACGCTGAGCGTTTCGGTATACCTCTTCACCTGTTTTCTTTCAAGCCCGAGTATTGCTGCAGCGGTCAGTAGTGTAAGCCCTGCCAGACATATCGTTTTTTTCTTATTTACCGTCATTTTTCCATCCTGAATATCACCCTTTGTTTCACCCTATTCTGTTTTCTTTCTTTCTATGCCGGGAATGCCGAAAATGTTTGCGAAAATCTTTAAGTATTTTCTTGATTTCCCCCTCATATTACGATATACTTTAATTACTTAGGTCTGTTTCAGACCGACATTATTACTATATGCCGTGCTACGGCGGAATGGAGGACTATATGAAATTTGGTTTTTTTGATGATCCAAATAAGGAGTACGTCATCACCACACCGAAGACGCCACTTCCTTGGATCAATTATCTGGGAAGCACCGATTTTTTCTCGCTGATTTCCAATACCTGCGGAGGCTACAGCTTTTATAAGGATGCAAAGCTTCTGCGTCTGACCCGTTATCGTTACAACAATATCCCAAATGATGAGGGGGGACGTTATTACTACATCAAGGACGGCGATACTGTATGGAATCCGGGCTGGATGCCGGTCAAAACAGAGCTTGACTCTTATGAGTGCCGCCATGGTATGGGTTACAGCCGTTTCACTTCTGTGAAGAACGGTCTGGAGGCATCTCTCCTTGCATTTGTTCCTCTGAACGACAGTTGTGAAGTCAATCAGATCAAACTGACAAACAAGTCATCCGAGAAGAAGAGCTTTACTCTCTTCTCTTACATTGAGTTCTGTCTCTGGAATGCGATGGATGATATGACCAACTATCAGCGTAATTTAAATACCGGTGAGGTTGAGGTTGTTGATTCTACGATCTATCACAAGACAGAGTACCGCGAGCGTCGTAATCATTTTGCAGTATATTCTGTAAATGCACCTGTTGACGGTTTTGATACAAGCCGCGACGAGTTCCTCGGTGCATACCGCGGAGTAACAGATCCTCAGGTTGTAGAGGAGGGCAAGTCCCACAACTCTATCACCAGTGGATGGTATCCGATCGGCTCCCATCAGATCAATGTTACTCTTGAGCCGGGTGAGACAAAGAGCTTCATCTTCGTTCTCGGTTACTGCGAGAATCCAAAGGATGAGAAGTTCGTTGCTCCAAACGTTATTAATAAGAAGCCTGCCGATGTGCTTCTTGCAAAATATCAGACAGACGAGCAGGTTGATGCTGCCCTTGCTGCCCTGAAAGCTAACTGGGAAGATCTTCTTTCCAAGTTTACCGTAAAGTCTGATGAAGAGAAGTTAGACCGTATGGTAAATATCTGGAACCAGTATCAGTGTATGGTTACCTTTAACATGTCCCGTTCCGCTTCCTACTATGAGTCAGGAATCGGTCGTGGTATGGGATTCCGTGATTCCTGTCAGGATCTGCTCGGTTTCGTACATCTGATTCCTGAGCGTGCCCGTGAAAGAATCATTGACATCGCTTCTACCCAGTTCCAGGACGGAAGTGCTTATCATCAGTACCAGCCACTGACCAAGAAGGGTAATGCAGATATCGGATCCGGCTTCAACGATGATCCAATGTGGCTTGTTGCCTGTGTATCTGCTTACATCCGTGAGACAGGTGATACAACGATTCTCGATGAGATGGTTCCATTCGATAATGATGAGTCAACCGCAGTACCTCTTCTTGAGCATCTGAAGAGATCCTTCGATTACATCGTAAATCACAAGGGACCTCACAACCTTCCTCTGATCGGTCGTGCTGACTGGAATGACTGTCTGAACTTAAACTGCTTCTCTGAGCAGCCTGGCGAGTCCTTCCAGACCTTCGGTCCAAGTGAGGGACCTGTTGCAGAGTCTGTATTTATCGCAGGTATGTTCGTGAAATATGGTAAAGAATATGCAGATCTCTGTGAGTTCATCGGCAAGCAGGATGAAGCTGACCGTGCCCGTGCTGAGGTTGCTGCCATGAACGATGCGATCCTCAAGGACGGCTGGGACGGCGACTGGTTCGTTCGTGCTTACGATGCACATGGAGACAAGGTTGGTTCCAAGGAATGTGAAGAGGGCCAGATCTACATTGAGCCACAGGGCTTTTGTGTACTTGCCGGTGTCGGTGTGGAGACCGGTGAAGCCAAAAAGGCACTGGATTCCGTTAAGGAGAAGCTTGATTCCAAGTACGGTATTGTCCTCCTTCAGCCTCCATACACCAAATATCATGTAGAGCTTGGTGAGATTTCTTCTTACCCACCTGGATATAAAGAGAACGCCGGTATCTTCTGCCACAACAACCCTTGGGTTTCCTGTGCAGAGACAGTAATCGGCCGTGGTAACCGTGCATTTGAGATCTATCGCAAGACATGCCCTGCTTACATCGAGGACATCAGTGAGATCCACTGCACAGAGCCATATGTATATTCTCAGATGATCGCCGGTAAGGATGCACACTTCTTCGGCCAGGCTAAGAACAGCTGGCTGACAGGTACTGCTGCATGGACCTTTGTCAATGTATCCCAGTACATTCTCGGAGTTGTTCCTACTCTGAAGGGACTTAGCATTGATCCTTGTATCCCTGCTGAGATGGGAACGAAGTTCACCATGACCAGAAAGTACCGCGAGGGTGTTTATAACATCACCGTTGAGAACGACAACAAGGTTGAGAAGGGCGTTGCCAAGCTGATCGTAGACGGCAGGGAACTTACCGGAACAACTGTTGTCCCTTATGAGAAGGGTAAGACCGAGTACAACGTAACTGTTGTAATGGGCTAATCCATTCTCCTTCATATTGACCAATTGAAAACGATCCGGGATTTTCTTATCCCGGATCGTTTTTTAATGTTTATATTACATTGTAATGGCTACTGTCAGATCATCCCTTTGCGTCAAATACCGGAAGAGCATCATACACTTCCACAAGCGGTGTCACGTCACTGTCCGTATCAATTTCTCCTGCATGCTGCCGTTTTTTGCCGCGCTTTTCTTCCTCCCCGGCTTCCTTTCTGGTATCCGGCAGTCTGCAGTAACCGGGCGTTTTACGAAACTCCTTATAAGCTTCCCGGTAAGTTGCGATGATCGCATCGCGGTCCGGATCCTTCTCCGATACATGCGCGATCGCATCATTGACCACATCCGAGACTTCCTGCTTTGATTTACATTTCTTCATCTGCTCCGTCAGCCACTGCCGTTTCTGCTCCATGCGGCGTGCCTTCTGATATGCCGCAGGATCATTCGCCCGCAGAAATGCCAGCTCCTGCGAAGTCAGCTTCTGACCACTCTCCAGCTTTGCCAGTATCTTCTGATGGTAGCTTTCCCGCTCCTCATCGGACATGTCCGGTGTCGGATCTGACATTTTAAGCAACGCTTCTTTGATCACCTGATTGACATCCCGGCTGCTTTTTTCTTCTTTGTTTACAGATGCATCCATTCCATTTCCTCCATTCTGTCATGATATGGTGAATGCCATCCTTTGCCTTCCCCGATATGATATCGGCATGATCGATGAATCTCTGAATACAGTCAGAAAAATAACGAAGAACCGTTGACTGTTTTTTGAACTAATTTTGTAGTCGTTCATCTACTTTCTCTGATAGATCGTGAAATAATACTCAAGATCGTAGTAGGTCTGTTCGTCGGAGATGTGCGTCATCTCCCACTCCGGATCCTCATCGAGATTCGGAAAATGCGTATCCGCCTCATAATGATAATCAATCTTTGTGATATATGCTCTGTCGCAGTATGGAAGAAACTGGCGGTATATCTGCTCTCCTCCGATAATATAGATCTGTTCCTCCGGATAGGCTTTGATCTCCTCCAGTGCTTCTTCAATGCTGTGAACAATAACCGCATCGGAGTACCGGTAATCCTGTTTTCGGGTGAGGATCACATTCTTTCGTCCCTTTAATGTCGTTCCTCCCGGCAGTCCCTCCATCGTCTTTCGACCGCCAAGGATCACACCGCCCATCGTCAGCTCCTGAAACTGCTTCTTGTCCTGCGGGATGCTTACAAGCAGCTCCCCCTTATTGCCTATCGCCCAATTGCTGTCTACCGCTGCGATCAGTCTCATTACCATTCCTCCTTCGGTTTCTTATCTACAAATAAATATTCATATTCTGCCGGGATCTCTGCCTTAATATAAATCCCCTCGTTCCGGTAATCCTCCTCCAGGATCTTTCCAATGCCTCGCACCGTACTGATTCCAGCCGCCTCCGCATAGGAAAACGTCTTCTCCACGACAAGCTTTCCCTCTCTGGCAGTCTTTGAAATTGCTTCGATCAGATCCGGGATTCCGTCTCCCGTTTTGGCAGAAATACGAACCGTCCTGTCTGCCTTCAGATCCTTCAGCACATCTGCTCCGTCCGAAAGATCGATCTTATTAAATGCCGTGATGATCTTTTTGTCACCGACCTCCAGCCGGTGAAGTGTCTCATACACAGTAAACATCTGTGCATCCATATCCGGATTGGAGCAGTCCACCACATGAAGGATGATGTCTGCATATTTTGCCTCCTCCAGCGTACTGCGGAATGCCTGGATCAGATGATGCGGCAGCTTACGGATAAAGCCGACCGTATCGGTAAGAAGAAATTCCTCTCCCTCCTCAGTGGTCAGCTTCCTTGTCGTTGGATCCAGCGTTGCAAACAGCTTATCCTGCGACAACACCCCTGCTCCGGTCAGATAATTTAAAAGTGTGGACTTACCGGCATTAGTATAACCAACGATCGCCACAACCGGAATGGAATTTTCCTGACGCTTCTTCCTTGTCAATGTTCTCGTTCTTGTAACCTGCTCCAGCTCCTTTTTAAGCTGGGAAATACGATTTCTTATCAGGCGGCGATCCTGCTCCAGCTTCTGCTCTCCGGGGCCTCTCGTACCGATTCCGCCTCCAAGTCTGGAAAGCTCTGACCGTTCACCGATCAGGTGGGAAGAACGGTAGCGAAGCTGTGCCAGCTCCACCTGAAGCTTCCCCTCATTGGTAGTCGCATGCTTTGCAAAGATATCTAAGATCATGACCGTGCGGTCAATCACCTTGACATCCAGTGCATCCGAAAGGTTGCGAAGCTGTGCCGGACTTAATTCATCATCACAAACCACGGTATCCGCCTGTCTGCTGCGGACAAGCTGCGCTACCTCCTCGATCTTTCCTTTACCAATATATGTGCCGGGATGCATGCGTTCCCTCTTCTGTATCACCATACCGACCGTAACCGCTCCCGCTGTCTGGCCAAGCTCTTCCAGCTCCTCCAGGGACTGTCTGGTATCATCGCCCTCTGCCGTCTCTACCCCGACAAGAATGATACGTTCCTGCCGTTCTTCGGTATCATATAATCTGTCCGCCATAACTGCTCCCTTTCTGTCTCCTGCCATTCACACTCTGCCGTACCGGCTAATTTACGCTCTCCTGTGTATCAATATAAGAGGAGGCGGTACCTGCCGGTGTCGCCGTCGACGTTGTTCCTGCCGGCCGTCTCGTTGCCGTTGGTGCCGTTGTCGTGCTTGTACCGGTACGTCCTGTATCTGCTGTACTTTTAGGTGCTGCCGTGCTTCCGGTGGTTCCCATTGTTGATGTCTGCGACTGTGGAGCTTTCGTAGCAGTTGCTCTTGTTGCTGACGTTGACACGTTATCATTATCCGCTCCGGTACCCGCAGCTGTGTTATCTCCTGTGTCATCGCTGCCTGTTGTCTGTGATGTACCTGCATCTGACGTCTGGCTCTGTACCGCCTCATTGCCCTTCGCCACTTCATTTCTCGTCTTTAAGAAACGGCACTCCTTCTTCATTGCCTGATCATCCGGATACTGCTTTAAATACTCCTGTGCGATCGAAAGTGCCTCACCGAAAAGTCCCTGACGTTCCATCAGCAGCATCTGATTCTTCCAGAGCTGCTTTGCCGCAGCACCCTTCGCCGCACGGCGTGCCTTTGACAGATATTCATCCGCCTGACTGTAATCCTCCTGCTCAATCGCAAGCGTTGCCAATGAATTATAAGCGTTAAGCAGATATTCCCCACTGCCGTTTTTGATATATTTCTCCAGATATTTCTTCGCCTTGACCTTATCCTGCTGCTCCAGATAGAGCATGCCAAGATAATATCCTGCCTCGCGGTCTCCCTTCTGACTGGCTGAAAGCAGATACTCCTGTGCCTGCCCTGCCGCATCGGAATCGCCATTGTTCTGATAGATCACACCCATGCGGAAATATGCCTGCCAGTTCTCTTTGTTACCCTTTACTGCATTCCGGTACGCTGTAAGCGCCTCATCCGGACGGTTCAGTGCCTCTAATACAACTCCCTCACTGCACCATATCCTGTTATCAAGAGAGGCTGTATTCGTAAGCTTCAATGCTCTCTTGCAAAGAGACAATGCCTTTTCGTACTTCTGCAGATGCGTGTAAGCGATTGCCTCACCGAGGTACACCTGCTTGTTATTTACATTGGCAATGGTATTCTCCGTATCCTGATAAGCACGCTCAAACTGCTTGACAGCCTCCTCATATTCGCCCTGCTCATTCAGGTACATGCCATAAGCAATATAATACTCGGCACGCTCATCATTTTCCTTGATCGCCTTCTTGAAAAATGTACCGGCATCCTCATAGTCTCCTGCCTGCATCGCCTTGATCCCCTTCTGGTAGGAACGGTTGCCGGAACCGCAGCCTGCCATCAATACGCCACAGCTTAAGATTACCGCTGCCAGCCATGTCTGTTTTCTCATAATTGCCTCCATCTATCTATACAAATCGTATCGTTCTGGTTAACACATTCTGTCCTAAAAGTATAGCATAAAAACAGCAAAAGGGCAAAACCGGCGTTTTTCCCTTAATTCTCACTGCATTACGAGCATTTTCCATACACAGGTAAAAAGAAAACCCTTCCATAACGGAAGGGCTCCCTTTCTCTCTCATTGTGACCTCAGGCCTGTACAAATGATCCTCTCAGACTCAAAATCAATCCTTTGCTGCTGCAACAAGGCTCTTTAACTGCTTGCGTTCCTTTGCTGTAAATGTCTTCTTGTCGAACAACTCAGAAATGTACATCTCTAAACTGTCATCATCCCAGAACTCCACATCATCACGGATCATCTGGGTACGATAGGTATGCTTGTCGATCAGAATACGGTAATAGAAATATCTTCCATCTCTGTACTGCTCAACAAAACCTTTGCGAACCAGCTTGCCAAGAAATGTAGAAACTGTCTGTGGTTTCCATTCCTTACCATACTTGTCGTTTGCAAGAGTCATAATACGTGATAATCTTGCTCCATCCCCTATATCCCATACGCACTTCATAGTGATCTTCTCACTCTCCGTCAATGGCTTTGCTCTCATAATGAAATCCTCCTAGTATATCTGTTTAGTCCTCTCACCATTATGCATAATCTAGTCTGCAAGAACTATTATATGCTTTACATTTATAATGTAACAAATCGTATTATATGGGTCAAGCACTTTCCTGTGATTTCTTTTTGAACTTTCTTTGTCCAAATTGTGAATGACAACTAAGAGACAATTCATAATAGTACATAACTCATAAAAGTAGAATTTTTCCATTCGAGTGCGGGTCAGATACAGTAATTGTCCCCACCTTCCCGGCTCCATTCCAACAGATCAGCGAGTGTGATATGATCGACCACACCATCGATCGCATCCTTTAATTTCTCCCAGACACGAAGCGTCACGCAGTTCTCGCTGCGATCACAGGTGTTGACATCGCTCTCCAGACAGGCTACCGGTGCAAGGCTTCCCTCTGTCAGCCGCAGGATCATGCCGACCGTATATTCCTCCGGCTGGCGTGTCAAAAGATAGCCTCCCTGCGGACCGCGGATACTGCGTACATACCCTGCCTTATTCAAAATAGAAATAATCTGCTCCAGATATTTATCGGAAATCTCCTGACGCAGGGAAATATCCTTGATGCGTATCGGAGTTCCGTTATCATGCTGTGCAATATCCAGCATAAGACGTAATGCATATCTTCCCTTTGATGATATCTTCATATATGATCAACCCTTTCTGCGCACTTGAGGCGCACTGTATTCCTGATAACTTCATTATTATAACTCATTTACCCGAATTTTTCCATAGTATTTATCTATGAATTAGCGGAATACTCAGCAAAAAAGGCAAAACCAGTGTTTTGCCCTCGATTCCCACCACATTACGAGCATTTTCCTATACCACAAAAAAGGAGACTGTGCAAAAGCACAGTCTCCAGATCATCCGTCCGAAAGACAGATGCATGTATTACATTGTTCTGCAAAGCACCAGCTCTAATGCAGTCAATTATCCGATCACATCAGGTGTACCGGTTGGTTCTGCGGTTGCGGTCGATGCAGGAGCAGGTGTCTTATCCGGATCCGGTGTTGTGGTCGGTTCCGGTGTTGTGGTTGGTGCAGGAGTCGGTGTTGCTACTGCCTCCTTGGTGATTGCTAACTTCACTTCACCCTGAGCCTGAGGAGTGTATGGATTAGATCCCTTCACGCCTGTAGGCTGAACCTTGATGTAGTATACCTTATTTGCTTCCAGTACAACCTTAGAGATCTTTGTGGTAAGAACTGCCGGTGAATCATCGTCCTTAGCAGTTGTACTTCCTGCGATATACTGCATATTGGCATCAAACAGTGCAAGCTCAGCGCCGTTGTTTACTGCGGTTGATGCAGCCAGGTTATAAATGCCTGTCTCAGCCGGTGTAAAGCTCCAGATCACATCGCTGCCGCCAACAGAATTCAGAACTGCTTCCGGTGCAAGAGGATTTGCTGTATAAGCGGTAGCACCTGCAATATCGGTAGCAACTGCGTATGTCAGATTGATATCCTTCTGATTTGCCTTTGCAACTGCAACGGTTCCCAGTGTACGAACTGCATTTGCATAACGCATCTTCACGGTGTATGTTGCATCACCCGGTACAAATACCTTGTAATATCCCTCTGAATCCGTCTTAGGCTGTGCAACACAGAGTCCCTTATCGTTGTAGAAGTAGAGCTGTGTATCAGCAATTTTATCTGCAAACTGTGTCTGTGCATCAATGGAGGTTCCGTTGAATACAAGACCCTCTACAGAATAGCGTGCCAGTGTTGCCTTGATCGTACCAACGGAAACATCCTTATTGGTAACATTGATATTCTTGCTGAAGTACTTTCTATTGCCCTTCTCATCCTTCACATATGCGGTATAGGTTCCTTCCGGAAGTGCAACGCTGAAGTTACCTGTCTCATTGGTATCAACACCGAAATCGCCACTATATGTCTCATACTGATGATTCTTCCACTCAAATTCAATCACATCTTTTTTCAGTTTGTTGCCATTAGAATAGGCAGCCGTTCCGCTTACTGTATAGAAACGCTCCGGAACTGTAACATTTGCGATCTTGTCTGCCTTAGCAACCTTCAGCTTGCTTGTTGCCTCATATGTAACGTCTCCCTCTACCTTAACGATATAGGTATCTGCCGGAAGCTCTGCCTCGTAGTAAGCAACGGTAGCATATCCGTTACCATGCCGGAGTGATGCACCATTATATCTCAGAGAAGTATACGCACTGTCTACTTCCTCGCCTTCCTTCGGTGAGATAAAGTCTACACACACACCGCTGATCGGAAGACCATTGTTACTCTTTACAACACCGCTGATCGTGTAGTAAGGAACTACCTTTACAGTGATTGTTGCAGTACAGGTGCGGTTTGCATCCATCACATCAGCAATCACTACCTTGTAGGTATGTGTTCCTGCTGTAATAGAATATGGAATGCAAAGCGTTGTCTCATCGGCAGCCTTCTTTGTCACTGTCTTGGATGCATCATCAGCGATCTTATCGGTTGTCAGTCTGACATCTGCATTATCCGGTGTATCCAGAGTATATGTATAGGTTCCGGAACCACCCATTGGTGTGATCCTGTAAGTCTGTGCATAGCAGTCGCTTGGATCATCCAGCTTGTCGATATCAAGCTTTGTTGTGTTGGCTGCTGCCTGTGCAGCTGCATTCTCCTGCATCGTGTGAGTCCATGCGATCTCACCGTTGCTGTTTCCAACTGCAAGTGTCGTATTGTCATAAATGCCAAAGTTTACCTTGAGTGTTGCTGATCTTCCCAACTCATCGGTTGCTTTGATCGTTACCTGTGAGGTCTTTGCCTCTGTAGGGATTCCCTTGATCATATAGAACTTCTTATCAAGCTCCAGACCTGCAGGAAGAGTTCCCTTTGTAATAGCGATCTTCACGTCTCCGATCTGGTTTTCAAACAGACGGCTCAAACTCTCCACACAGTTTTCGCCCTTTTCCAGCAGAACATCTACCGAACCGGTTTTGCTTTTTGCCTGGAACGGAAGCTTATACTGTGTAGAAGCCTTGCTGACACCGGAGGTGATCTGAACATATCCGCCATTGTTAATGGAGTCCATCAGATATACACGGTATTTCTTTGCGTTTACTGCAACGATCTTCTGGACATTGACTGCATTATTGAATGCACCGTTTGTCTCAGACTTTGTATTTACGGTAAGATCCTCTGCCTTCAGAGAACTGTCTTTCTTTTTCAGGTTCAGTACAAGACAGGAATCATCGTAAGTATCTACAGAAACAGACTTGAAGTTTGGCTTCTGTGCCTTTACTGCGATCTTACATTTGATCTTCTTTTTGCCGACCTTTGCCGTAACAACTGCCTTACCCTTTTTGAGACCCTTGATAACAGCTGTCTCTTTCTTCTTGCCGCTTACTGTGATCTTCACGATCTTTTTCTTATTGGTTGACCATTTTACCTTTTTCTTCGCATTCTTGACCTTTAAGGTTGCTGTCTTACCAGCATTGATCGTAAGTTTGCTTTTACTAAGCTTTGGCTTTTTGGCAGCCGTAGCGATGTCTGTATTGACACCGCTTCCGGATACCACCATGCTCAGAGCTAAACCTACGGCGAATGCGCGCTTTGCGAAATTATTTAATTTCATCGGTTCATCTCCTTTATTATAAATGAAGCAAGTTATTTCATTACAATTTACCTGATCCGTGGTTTATTTTACCACTGCACTCACATCGATCGTTGTGTAAAGTGCTGCATCGGTATAGAATTCCAGATAAACATCGCCGGATTCATATGCCGTAAATGTAATCTTTCCGGCGCCTTCACCCATGCCGTTGATGGCATCATCGATGCTGTCAGAATTCTTTGTTACCTTCTCAAAATCATCAATATACTGATAAGAAACCGGTGAAACGGAAATCTGACTTGCGCCGATTGTCTTGGATGCATAGTTCACCTCATACTTCTTACCCTTCTCAACGGAAATCTTCACATATGCCGTATACTTGAAGTCCTTATCAGCCACATTCTTGGCACACACGATAGACGTCGGAGTTCCAATTGTCAGCGCAGTAGAACTCTTCTCATATGCAGCCAGATGCTTGGATACCTTAACACTCACATTACCAAGCTTCTGTCCGTAGCTGCCTGCCGGTGTTAATCTCATGATATAAGTTCCTGCAGAAAGATCGATCTTACCGTTCGTGCTGAAATCATCAACATACTGATAATAAGTTGTATCTCCTGCCGGCTCCTTATAAACAGAGATGAATGACGGCATATCTCCGCCATTGAGCATAGCAGTTACATCATACGCTACCTCTGTCTGTCCCTGTGTCTCAGGAATTGCAAACTTCACAAGCAGATCGTTGTTACCGGTAGAAGTAAAGACGCTCTCCTGCTCCAGTGTAAGAACTGCTGCATTTGCAAACTCAGCAGTCAATCCTGCTGACATCTCGTTGTATACGAAGTTCTGCTGTACATCTCCACCATTGATCGTAACTGTTCCGAGTGTACTAAGACCATCATAGCTGCTATCACAGCGAACGGTATATGTACCGTTGTCCAGAAGGACGTTTGAATATTTACCGTCATTTGGTCCGGATACTGTCTTATGCTGCGTTGAATCATAAGTCTTGTCATACCTGGTGCGTACCTTTGTCACATTTCCGGTTGCATCAAAGAAATACAGTGTTCTGTTACCGGTAAGTTTATCAACCTCAACATCCTTGCCGGAAGCACTGTCCCATTCTGTGGTATGTACTGAATATGTTCCGGATACCTCAAATCTTGAGATTGCCAGCTTGATATCACCAAGCTCTGCATTCATACCATCCTGAACCTTGATCTGACCGGAAAAATACTGCTTCTGCTTATGCTCATCAAGCCAGTAAGCCTCATAAGTTCCGGCTGGAAGAGATGCTGTAAATACACCCTGATAATCTGTTCTGGCCTGGAAGGACATGCGCTCGTATTTCTTGTTGGTTGTTTCAAAATAAACTGTGCTGTTTGCAACTGCCTTATCATTTGCAAACTTGGCAACTGCCTTGATATTTGCAAAACGAACCGGCATTGTCAGGTTCACTGCTGCAAGTGCATCAGCCGCTACGGATACGCTTCCGTCAAGCTGATATCTCACGCCGTTGGCACCCTGTACCTTGACGGTGTATGTACCTGCAGGTACCTCTGCCGCATAATTACCGGCCTCGATAACCGGCTGTGTAAATGGTGTTGCACCTGCGGAAGCTGCCGGTGCTGCTGTCGGTGCCGCTGCAGAAGGAGCCGCTGTCGGTGCCTCTGTCAGGATCGTAGGCTGAGGGAACGGACCTGCCTGTGCAGTATCTGTATGCGTATATACCTCATACTTATCTCCGTTTGCACATTCGTAGTCTTTTCTGCTCGCTCCATTCGTATATCCCTTTGGATGGTTTCCTGCCGTAAGCTCTGTGTAGCTGTAAGAAAAGCTTCCCGTACTCTGCTTTGGAGAACGCTTCAGGAATGTACGTCCTGCTACATAATCGCTGCTGCTATTCGCCTCTGCCGGATAGAAGTAGATCTTCTCATTGCCGGAAAGCGGAGTATCTGCTGTATCCTTGATCGTACCGCTGATGTTGAAGCTCTCAACAACCTTCACTGTAACAGTCGCCGTTGTTGTACGTGCCGCATCTGCCGCATCGGTAATATTGATCGTGTATACATGATCTCCTGCTGCAAGACCATAAGGAATGTACAGCTTGGTGCTGCCTGCAGCCTTCTTGGTAACCTGATTGTTAGCATCTGTTACATCTGTAGAAAGTGTAACACCTGCATCGGTGCCGGTCTGAACCAGATCATACTTGTAGCTGCCGGAGCCTCCCTTAGGCTCAATATCATAACTTGTGTATACCTTCTCAGGATCCGGTGTAACCTCCGGATTTACGGTAGCAGTAGCGGTCGGAGCCGGTGCTGCTGTCTTGATAGATGGAGCTTCTGACTCAGATGGATCCACGGAAGGTGCTGCAGTTGGAGCAGCTGTCGGTACTGCTGTTGCAAGTCTGCTGGCATTCATGGAAGCCATGTAATCATCCAGCTTGATCTTGTTGTCAGAAGAATCAGCAGCAGCGATCGTTGTCTCGTCATATACCTTAAAGGTAAGCTTGAGGGTTGCTTTTCTGCCTGCCTCATCCTTAGCGATCAGTGTAGACTCTGTCACACCTGCCGCAGTAGGGATACCTTTGAGAAGACCTCTCTTACCAACCAGAGACAATCCCTTCGGAAGCTTGCTTCCCTTCTGTAAAGAGTAGGAAATATAGCCAACGGACTGTTCAAAGAACCAGTCAAGATCGTATTGAGCAATCACATCCTTCTCTAAAAGAAGATTTTTGTTTCCCTCCTTGACATAGAACTTCTGCTTGTTCTGAACTTCCTTGGAGGACTTTCCTACGGTGACACGGACGTAGTCGTTCAGTCCGACAGAGGATGTCAGATAAACACGGTATGTCTTCTGGTCCTTTGTGGAAAGTGCCTCTACCTTCGGGTTCCCATTGTAGGCACCTGACTTGTATGCCTTAACGGCTACCTTGATGTCTCCTACGTTCAGTGCTTTCTTCTTGGCAAGCTTAACGGTTAATGCAGAGTAATCCAGCTTGTCAACAGCTACAGATTTGAGCTGGCTTACACTTACGGTAACCTTGCATTTTAATTTCTGCTTGCCTACCTTTGCGGTAACTACGGTAGATCCCTTTTTGAGACCGGTAATTACTACAGTGTCCTTTTTCTTACCACTTGTTTTTGTGATCTTCACAATTTTCTTGTTTTTTGCAGACCATTTAACCTTTTTGTTTGCTTTTTTCACCTTTAAGGTTACGGTTCCGCCCGCCGTCATGCTGACCTTTTTCTTAGACAGAGTTGCCTTTGTCTTTTTGGCAGCCTTCTTGGTCTTCTTTGCAGCAGAAACATTCACTGAGGAATAATTTCCACCGGTTACAACCATAGCTACCGCAAGACCACATGCCAGCACACGCTTCGCAATGTTCATACGCTTCATTTTTTCTCTCCTTTAATATTATTTTGCAGGCACTTAACCATTTAAGCATGTGTAAATGCAAGTGCTTACAATTGTCTTTTATTATATCATACGGTTTATGTATTCGCAACTGTCACTTTCGCACAAATCCTTATTTCACTGCCTTTTACAACGATTTTACTTATGAATATCCGTAAGAAAATCTCCTCATTCATTTCCAGATTTTCCATTTCCAGCCGCCTTGTAAAAACCCTTTTACATATTTCCAAAAGCCGGTCGCAGGAAATTTTATTTTTTTGCCGGTCTGTTTTACAGATCAAAAGATCACTTCCCTTTTCCGCACGACAGAGTGCCCTGCCGCACCATCCGCATTTTGTAAGTCCGTGAAATATGTGACGGGGTCTTTTTTTATGACCGTCTGCAGCAGGGAACGGATGACGCCGCTTATTTTCCATATAAATTTCCGGCGAAATGACCGCAAGCCGCTTATTTTTCTGTAAATACCACCCACTCCTCGGCACTGCCTCCGTTATAAAGCCATCCCGGTATCTGTTCTCGTACCTGTGCCACACATCGTTTCCGGCATAAACCGGATCATGCAGAATACGCCATACCGCCGCAGCCTGCCATACTCTCCGGTTCGTTCCGCCACCGCCGGACTGATTCATATACGCTGCAATTGACGGACAACTCTCTCCCTGACAGGACAGCTCGTAAATTTTTCTGACAAGCAACGCCTCCTCTTCAACGATCTCAAGCCTTCCCTGTCTGTCTCTGCGGTATCCGTACGGTACTCGCCCCGCAGCATAAATGCCTTCCCTGCTTTTCCCGTAAAGTGATTCTCTTGTCTTATGAGAAATATCCCTGCAGTAATATTCATAAAACAGGTTTTTGATGGCACTGTCCATATTGTAGGAGCTGCGTGCGCTGTCATAGCCGTCAGCGATTGAAATCACGCGGACCGGATAGCCCGGAAGGATTAATTCCAGCAGTTCCGACAACTGAAGATGATTTCTTGACAATCTGGAAAAATCTTTTACAACAAGAGCTTGTATTTTTCCACAAAAAATACCGGCAAGTGCTTTTTGCACCGCCGGCCGTTTCATATTCGTCCCTGTATATCCATCGTCCTGAAAATATCGGATCTCTCCGCCACGCAGTTCTGCGTCCTGCCCGATCCACCGCATAGCAAGCTCTGCCTGATTGGCGAGACTGTCTCCGGTCTCCCTGCTGTTTCCGGACTTTTTCGACACACGGCAGTATACTGCCGTCACACATCTCTCTCTATCCTCTGATCTTGCCTGTATGTTACTCATGCTTTGTACTTCCACTATTGTCTTGCTATATTATATGTATGGCAGACTCCATTTATTTCACAAGATCCCCTGTCTGTGTTGGCAGAATTATTTTACAAAAGCAAGCATATCATCAATAAAACTTAAGCCCACCTGATATAATACATACATGATCGTCAAAGATAAGATCAGCACAAGACATCTGTATACCAGATAGCCTCTGGCAAAGTTTTTCTTTGCCGGATGTATCTTCTTACTGAGTGCCAGAATAAGTACATAAACAAACCCGATAACCGGTATCTTAATCCAGCAGATACTTAAAAACCATTCGCTGACAGAAACACCCTCTGCATCATCAAATGCCACCGCGCTCTGAAACGATTTCATAAATCTGAGCTTCTTTTTCTCCTGCTTCTTTTCCTGTGCACGAACCGCCTTTCGTTCTTTTCTCCGGTGCTGCTCCTGTCGCTTCTCCAGTTTCTTCTCCTGTCTTGCCGTACTGCCGTCTGAAGTATTATATTCCGCTCTCGCCTGTCGTTTCTTCTCGAGAAGTTGCTGTTGTCTGACCGCCCGCTCCTGCTTGGCGATCAACGAATCCTGTTCCCTCTTTTCCACGCTCATCCTCCCTGTCTGCTGCAACTGTTCCTCTATTATTCCGTATCGGTATCTTCGGTATCAGACGGATCGTTCTGCTGGCTGGCTGCCTGATACTGCTCCTTTGTCGGAAGAGACATAAGCTTTGCCCGGTAGCTGACATAATCACTGTGAAGATCATCATACTCCGCATAGCTCTTACATGCCTCCACTGCCTGTAATGCCTTCTTGATCAGATCCGACATATTGGACGGCTGGTACTTATGCCCTGTCATACGTTTCAGTCGTGTCCTTGCCAGTGCAATCCTTGTCTTTTTTGTCTGTTCCTCTCTTGCCTGTTCCGCCTTTGCAGACGATTCCTCGGCAAGACGCTGGTTCTCTTCGGACTGCTGCTCCTGATATGCCTTCACGACGTCCTTCCATTTTACGGAATCATCCTTTAAGCTGTCATATTTATCCTTACATCTGGTGCTGTAATCCTTGCGTACATCATCATCCTGGATCGATGCGATCATATTTTTGAGACTGTTGTATGTCTCGGTGAACGTATAGTAATCCGCCATACTGGTGATTGTCAGCTTCTCGAACTTCTCAAGTTTCTTAAGTGCCTTCTCCTGCTTGGACTGATCGGTCTCATTATCCACATACTCCGTGGTATCTTCCAGAATATCCCGTGCAAAATAATCCATTCCATAGCTGCGCTTACGGTCACCGTTTACCTCAGTGCCCTCAATGATACGTCCCTTACTGTCATACTTGGCAAGACATACCGTCTCCGGCTTCTCAAAATCCTTCGGCGTCAGCTTCGCATGTATCTGGTTCATGTAATTCTTCCAGATCGCACCGGAAAGTGTGGCGCCGTATGTACCCGGCATTGCTCTCGGTGTATCATAACCGCACCATACAACTGTCGTATAATAAGCCGAATAACCGCAGAACCACACATCCTTGCTTGAGTTCGTGGTACCGGTCTTGCCGGCTGTGATCTGTCCGCCGTTCAGCTTCAGCGCACGCGCTGTACCATAGCCCTCATTAAATACTCCCTTAAGTACATCGTTCATCATCCATGCCGCACCCTTGGAATATACCTGTGTCTTTTCCTCGGCATCCTTATAGATCACGCCATCGGAAACGTGACTGATCTTCCTGATACAGGTACGGTCGCTGTACTCACCGTTATTGGCAAGTGTCGCATACCCCTTTGCCATATCCACAACCCGGACACCCTCGGTAAACCCACCGAGCGACAGTGCCATATTACCGTTGTCCACATAACTGAGATTATGAAAATGCATCTTATCCAGGAAGGAAAGACCATATTCCGGTGTGATCACTTCAAGCACCTGCCATGCGATCGTGTTGATGGAACGCGCCACCGCCTCACGGATATGTACGTTTCCGCGATATCCTCCGCCGGAGTTCTTTGGTCCGTTGCTGATCGGATGATCGTTTACTACCGTTGACGGAGAAAACTTTCCTGACTCAAAGCCGGGTGCGTAATCGATCAGAGGCTTGATCGAGCTTCCTGACTGACGTGCTGACAGATATGCCCTGTTATAGGCATCCTTTGTGCCTCTTCCTCCAACGATCGCCACGACATAATTCGTGTTATTGTCAACACAGACAGCAGCACCCTGCAATGCATACTTGCCGTTGTCGGAGTTCTTCTCCGTGTTGTAAGCCAGTCCGCTGTCAATTGCCTTCTGAAGCTTTTTCTGTTTTGCCTGATTTAACGAGGTATACAGCTTATAACCTCCGGAACGGATATCGTCACATTTGGTGCTGTATACGGAAGAATACTGCGACTGATATTTCTCGTACTCCTTTTTCGTCTTAAAGGTGTACTTAAATTCAAAATTCTCCTTCTCCATCAGAGAGATCGCCGCACAATGTACCGCATAGCTGACCAGGTAACTTTCGTTGGAGGTTTTCTCGGTAATCTGCAGTGCACTCAGCTTTGTCTTGACCGCCTTGTTGTATTCCTTTTTGGTGATCGCACCGCCCTCATACATCTTCAGAAGCACTTCGTTACGCTTCTGCTTCGCTGCCTTCGGATGGGCGACCGGATTATAAGCGGACGGTGAATTGGACAGACCGATCAGCATCGCCGCCTCCGCCGGCTCCAGATCCGCCGGTTTCTTGTCAAAGTAATACTTGCTGGCCGCTGCCACACCGTAACAGCGGTTTCCGTAATAGTTGCTGTTACAGTAAAACTCCATGATCTTATCCTTGCCAAACTTCTGCTCCACCGTCGGTGCGAGTAAAATCTCCGCAACCTTTCTCGTAAAGGTCTGCTCCTGAGACAGCAGATTGTTCTTGATCACCTGCTGGGTAATGGTACTTCCGCCCTGCGTGATCTCTCCGCGGTTCTTAAGCAGTGCCACACTGGCACGCATTGTCGCTAAAAGATCCACACCTCCATGCGTCTTGAAACGCTTGTCCTCCACCGCAATATATCCATTATAAATATACGGCGAGATCTTGGAGATCTTCGTATATGTAAACCTTCCTGCATTGACCGAGCCGATCTTCTTCCCCTTGTCATCGAATACCTGCGTATCCTCATTCATGACAAAATCTTCCTCGGTCATATTCACAAGGTTGTCAAAAACAACCTCCCTTGCCTCCGTAAACATCGGGATCACCTTAACATATACACAGATTCCCGCGATCAGACCCACGACAAGGACCGATGCCAGGATTCCGAAAATTGTCCCCAGAATAGTTGATATTACACCAAGATATCCGCCGACCACTCCAACGAGTGCCCGGATCCCCATTTTAATACGACTTAACCCCTTCTTCATTCGTGCTCCTCCATTTTGAAGCGATTTGTAAAATCTCTTTTCTCAAACGTCTTTTCATTATACCGCCATCCGGCGAAATTATCAAGTTGACACCCTAATTTCTGTCGATTAGAATGTAATTTGTGATTTATTTTAACCTATACAGAAAGGCATTGATTATTCATGGATTTATTACATTCACGCAGCCACTTCGGCTTTATCGGACTTGGTCTGATCGGCGGCTCGGTTGCCCGCTGCATCCGCAGAGAGCTTCCGGATGCCCGGATCAGCGCTTATAATTACTACGAAACAAAGAAACACCCCCGTTTGGAAAAGGCACTCGCAGATGGCGTACTTACAGATATTACAACAGATATTTCCCGCGTTTCAGACTGGGATGTGATCTTTCTCTGTGCTCCTGTCCGCACAAATGTGGCATATCTTACCAGATTAAAGCCATATCTGAAAGCGAATTGTATCCTGACCGATGTGGGAAGCGTGAAGGGCGAGATCTACGATGCGATCCGTAACGAGGGACTCGACCACTGCTTTATCGGCGGTCATCCCATGGCAGGAACAGAACACATCGGTTACGAATACTCCTTTGCGGAGCTTCTGCGGGACTGCTACTATATTCTGACACCGACGGACAGCGTACCAAAGGAAAGCATCGCATGGATGCAGGAATTCGTCCGCAGCGTCACACATTCCCGCTGCGTCACGATCGACGTGAACGAACACGATGAGGCAACTGCCGGCATCAGTCACGCACCGCATGTGATCTCCGCCGCTTTAGTCAATGCCGTCCGCGCCAGAGACGATAAAGGCATGTACCGGCTTCTTGCCGCAGGCGGCTTCCGGGACATTACAAGGATCTCCTCCTCCTCTCCTGAGATGTGGAAAAGCATCTGTCTTGCCAACCGGGATGCCATTCTCGAATTTCTGCAGGAGTACCGGAATATTCTCGGTACCATGGAGCAGGCGATCCGCGAGGGCAATGAGGAAGATATCGAGCATTTTTTTGCCACTGCAAAGGAATACCGCGATCAGCTCTTTTCGGACGACAGTAAGTAAGCATTTGAACCAGACCACCAAAGTGCGCTATACATAGAAAGGATCTTTCATTGATTATGGAAAATATATTAGAGGGTTTAAATCCCCAGCAGAAGGAAGCGGTAGAACATTTTAAGGGACCTCTCCTGATTCTTGCAGGTGCCGGTTCCGGTAAGACAAGAGTTCTGACACACCGGATCGCATATCTGATTGACCACTACGATGTGAACCCATACCATATTCTGGCACTGACCTTCACCAACAAGGCTGCCGGCGAGATGCGCGAGCGTGTCGATCAGATCGTAGGCTTCGGTGCTGAAAATATCTGGGTCAGCACCTTCCACTCTACCTGCGTCCGCATTCTGCGCCGCTACATTGAGGTGCTCGGCTACAAACGCAGCTTTACGATCTACGATGCCGATGACCAGCGTGCCCTGATGCGTGAGATCATTAAGTATCTTGATCTTGACCCTAAGAAGTATAAGGAACGTGCCTTCTTAAATGTCATCTCCAACGCCAAAGACGAGCTGATCGGTCCCGAAGATTACGCCGCACGCGCACAGGGCGACGGCATGCGCGAGATCTACGCCAGAGCCTATCAGGAATACGAAAAGCGTCTCCACGATGCCAATGCACTTGACTTTGATGATCTCATCTGCAAAACGATCCAGATGTTCCAGGAGAACAGAGACATTCTCTCCTATTACCGGAACCGTTTCCGCTACATTCTGGTGGACGAGTATCAGGATACCAACACGGCACAGTTTAAGCTGATCAGTCTTCTGGCAAGTACTCCTTCCGACGATGGCGGTGTGGAACACAATCTCTGCGTTGTCGGTGACGATGACCAGTCGATCTACAAATTCCGTGGTGCCAATATCATGAACATCCTGAATTTCGAGCAGGAATATCCGGACACGCGTGTGATCCGTCTGGAAGAAAACTACCGCTCCACCCAGAATATTCTGGATGCCGCCAATGCCGTGATCCACAACAATACAAAGCGTAAGGAGAAGGCTCTCTGGACAAGGAAGGACAAGGGCGATTCCATTTACTATTCACAGTTTGAAAATGAATACGAGGAGGCAGAATCCGTTTCCTCTGCGATTGCCCACGCCGTCAGTAACGGCAAGGCTGATTATAAGGACTTTGCCATCTTATACCGCACCAATGCACAGTCCCGTGTATTTGAGGAGAAGCTGATCAACTATAACATTCCATACCGCATCGTCGGTGCCGTTAATTTCTATCAGCGCAAGGAGATCAAGGATATCCTCGCCTACCTCAGAACGATTGAAAACGGCATGGATGATATATCTGCAAAGCGTATTATCAACGTGCCAAAGCGCGGCATCGGTCTGACCACGATCGATCGCGTCAGCAATTATGCGATCATACACGGCACCAGCTTTTACAGTGCCCTGCAGGATTATGAATACATCGAAAATATCGGCAGAAGTGCCGCAAAGCTCGGCAGCTTCGTTGGTCTGATCGAATCCTTCCGCACGAATCTGGAAGATCCGGACTATTCGATCGAACAGCTCATCCGTGACGTTGTTGAGCAGTCCGGCTATGAAGCGATGCTTGCCGAGGATGACAGCGAAGAATCCCAGGCGAGACTGGAAAATATCGAGGAGCTTATTAACAAGGCTGCCTCCTACGAGGAGGATCACGAGGAAGAAGGTGCCACTCTGGGCGGCTTTCTGGAGGAGGTTGCCCTCGTCGCAGATATCGACAATGTGGATGACAGCACGGATATCGTCCTTCTCATGACGCTCCACAGCGCCAAGGGACTTGAGTTTCCGTATGTCTATCTGGTCGGCATGGAGGACGGCATCTTTCCGGGTGCCATGGCCGTGTACGGCGAGGATCCCGATCAGGCAGCCGAAGAGATGGAGGAGGAACGACGCCTGTGTTACGTCGGCATCACCCGTGCCATGAAAAAGCTCTCCCTAAGCTGTGCCCGCAGCCGTTTCCGTAACGGAGAGCATCAGTTTAACCGTCCATCCCGCTTTATCAGCGAGATCCCTCGTTACCTGCTGCATGCAGGCAGCAACTCTTCTACCGCCTCCTCCGGCGGAGTCAGTGCCGCTGAGTTTTTAAAGCATCAGCCGGGCGGCTCCTTCTCCTTCGGTGCCGGGACCGGCAGCTCTTCCACGCGAAGATCCGGTTCTGCGCGCTCCAATACGGGAGGCTACGGAACCGGCACCTGGAATCCTGCAATGGAACAGCGCACAAAGCAGGCAGGTCATGCCCGCGGCAAGAGCGGACTTGATCTGCTTGCCGGAAACCCGATGATCTCCAAAGGCTTTGGAGGCTCTTACAAAACACCTTCTGCCAAGTCATCCTCTGCCGCAGGCAACTCCCAGACGCTCTCCTACAGCGAAGGAGACCGTGTCCGCCATATGCGCTTCGGCGAGGGCAGTGTACAGAAGATCACGCCGAGCGGAGCCGACTTTGAAGTGACCGTTGCCTTCGACAATGGCAACACCCGAAAAATGCTTTCTTCGTTTGCAAAGCTAAAAAAGGTATGATATAATGATCCTCAGAGAAAAACAAGCGGATGCGAAGCAGACATTTGTTTTTCTGGGATCATTAACTCACAAAAAGCCTGCACCGCAGGCAGAAAAGCTCCGAAGGAGCGGTTTTGTGAGTTTTAGCAGCGGAAATAATGAATATAATGATCCTCAGAGAGAAACAAGCGAACAGGAGGTATTTTATGATGAATAATTCAAAACTGGAAGAACTTTTAAACACTGCACGTATCAACGAACTTCTTCACAAAAAGGAATTAGAAGAGAAGAATAAAAACGGTATCATAATCGCACTTGCCATCATCGGCGCAATTGCAGCAGTCGCAGCGATCGCTTATGCAGTTTACCGTTATTTTACACCGGATTATCTCGATGATTTCGACGATGATTACGAGGATGACTTTGATGATGATTATATCGAGTTTTCCGACAGCAAGCCGGAGGCTGAGAACTAATCAGACAACGCGTCGGAATAGACGACAGACAATGCCAAACCGAAATGGATCTCCATTTCGGTTTGTTTTTGCAAACATATGAGACACAGGGGACGGTGTACTGCCTGCTCTCCCATCGTCTAACGAATATACATGCAGTACAGAAATGAGGATAATATGAAGCTTTGGGGCGGACGTTTTACCAAGGAAACAAATCAACTTGTACACAATTTCAACGCATCACTTTCCTTTGACCAGAAGTTTTATCATGAGGACATTCAGGGAAGCATCGCTCATGTAACTATGCTTGCCGATCAGGGTATCCTCTCCCATGAGGACAAGGACAGCATTATTCAGGGGCTCGAGGGAATCCGTAAGGATCTCGACGAAGGAAAGCTTGAATTTACGGCAGAGCATGAGGACATTCACAGCTTCGTGGAAGCTCATCTGATCGAGCGCATCGGAGACGCCGGCAAACGTCTTCATACCGGCAGAAGCCGTAATGATCAGGTAGCGCTTGATATGAAGCTATACACACGCCATGAGATTGAGGAAATGAACGATCTGTTAAAGGGTCTTTTGGAAAGCATCCTGCGCATCATGAAGGAGAACCTTCATACGATCATGCCGGGATTTACACATCTGCAAAAGGCGCAGCCGATCACTCTGGCACATCATATGGGTGCATATTTTGAGATGTTCAAAAGAGACCGTTCCCGTCTTTCCGATACCTTAGAGCGTATGAACTACTGCCCGCTCGGCTCCGGTGCACTTGCCGGCACAACATATCCGCTCGACCGTGATGAGACCGCAAAGCTGCTTGGCTTTACCGGTCCGACACTCAACAGTATGGATTCCGTTTCCGACCGCGATTATCTGATTGAGTTTTTGAACGATATGTCCATTATCATGATGCATCTTTCCCGCTTCTGCGAGGAGATCATCACCTGGAATACCAATGAATATCAGTTTGTCGATATCGACGACTCCTACTCCACCGGCAGCAGCATCATGCCACAGAAGAAAAACCCGGATATTGCCGAGCTTGTCCGCGGCAAGACCGGTCGTGTATACGGTGCACTGATGTCTCTTCTGACCACCATGAAGAGCCTGCCTCTCGCATACAACAAGGATATGCAGGAGGATAAGGAATTTGTCTTTGATGCGATCGATACGACAAAGGGATGTATCGTTTTATTCCACGGTATGCTTGATACCATGACCTTCCGTAAGGACCGCATGCGTGCCAGCGCAGAGGGCGGCTTTACAAATGCAACAGATGCCGCAGACTATCTGGTAAACCACGGTGTTCCATTCCGTGATGCACACGGCATTATCGGTCAGCTTGTACTCTACTGCATCGACAAAGGCATTTCTCTTGGCGAGATGAGTCTTGATGAATACAAGGCGATCAGCCCGGTATTCGAGGAGGATATCTACGATGCGATCTCTATGGAGACCTGTGTCAACAAGAGAAATACGATCGGCGCTCCGGGTCCGGATGCCATGGCAAAGGTGATCGACACCTACGAGAAATATCTCGCAGAATAATAATGATTAACGCAAAGAGGTATGCTTTCAAAAAGCATACCTCTTTTTAGTGTATAGAAAAATGCTCGCAATGTGGTGGGATGCAAGGGCAAAACGCTGGTTTTGCCCTTTTTAGTATATACAAAAATGCTCGCAATGTGGTGGGATGCAAGGGCAAAACGCTGGTTTTGCCCTTTTTTAGTATAGGAATAAGATCCGAAGCTTGCCGCATTTCCTATCCCGCAAGCCCTGTTCCAAGCTTTCCGGTATATAACTGATAATACTTGCCCTGCTGCTCGATCAACTGGTCGTGCGTTCCTCTCTCAATGATTCTTCCCTGTTCCAGAACCATGATACAGTCACTGTTCTTAACTGTGGAAAGACGATGTGCGATTACAAAGGTCGTTCTTCCCTTCATCAGCCGGTCCATACCATCCTGGACAAGCTTCTCGGTACGGGTATCGATCGAGCTTGTCGCCTCATCTAAGATCAGTGCCGGCGGATCTGCGATCGCTGCTCTGGCAATCGCAAGAAGCTGTCTCTGTCCCTGACTTAAATTGCCACCGTCACCGGTCAGAACCGTATCATAGCCCTGCGGCAGATGACGGATAAACGAATCTGCATTGGCAAGCTTTGCTGCTGCCACAATCTCCTCATCGGTTGCATCCAGCTTTCCGTAGCGGATATTATCGCGGACCGTTCCGGTAAACAGGTGTGTATCCTGCAGAACGATTCCCAGAGAATGACGAAGATCCTCTTTCTTGATCTTATTGACATTGATCCCGTCAAAACGGATCTTTCCGTCCTGAATATCATAAAAACGGTTGATCAGGTTTGTGATCGTTGTCTTACCGGCTCCGGTAGCTCCTACAAATGCAATCTTTTGTCCCGGCTTCGCATACATTTCCACATCGTGCAGAATGATCTTATCATCATTATAACCAAAATCCACATGATCAAAGACAACCTCGCCGCGAAGCTTCTGATAGGTCACGGTATCATTATCCTTATGATAATGCTTCCATGCCCACACACCGGTTCTCTTCTCGCTCTCCGTGATCGTTCCGTCCGCTGCCTCGTTGGCACGTACAAGCTCGACATAGCCGTCATTAACCTCCGGCTTCTCATCCAACAGCTCAAAGATACGATCTGCGCCGGCAAGTGCCATAACGATACTGTTTAACTGCATGCTGACCTGATTGATCGGCATACTGAAGGATTTGTTGTAGTTCAGGAATGCCACAAGACCACCTACGGTAAAACCGCCGATCTTATTGAAGGCTAAAATTCCTCCGATCATGGTACAGAGTACATAGCTGACATTTCCAAGCTGTGCGTTGATCGGTCCCATGACGTTGGCAAAGGTATTGGCATTGTCCGCGCTGTGGAAAAGCTCATCGTTCAATGCATTAAACTCATCGATGCTCTCCTGCTCACGGCAGAATACCTTGACAACCTTCTGTCCGTTCATCATCTCCTCAATGTGACCGTTTACCTTACCCAGATCTCTCTGCTGCTGGATGAAGTATGCACCGGAAAGACCTGCCACCTTCTTGGTAACGATCAGCGTTACTCCAACCATAACCAGCGTAACCACGGTCAACGGAACATTGATGATCAGCATTGCCGCAAGCACACTGATGATCGTGATCAGACTGGAGAAAAACTGTGTCATACTCTGACTGATCATCTGACGGAGTGTATCAATATCATTGGTGTAGATTGACATGATATCACCGTGAGAATGTGTATCAAAGTATTTGATCGGCAGGGACTCCATATGAACAAAAAGCTCATCACGAAGCTTTCTTAAGGTTCCCTGTGTGACATTAACCATCAATCTGTTATAAGCCCAGGTTGCAAAAACACCAACGCCGTAAATACATGCGACCTGAATAATCTTGTGCAAAAGCGGCGTAAAGTTCTTCTCCTTTGCGTGAAGCAGAGGTGTGATATAATCATCGATCAGCGATTTGGTAAACATAGTCCCCTGTACATTTGCAAGCACGCTGACAATGATCAGGATCAGCACCAGCACCATGTACACACCATAACTCTTACCGATATATTTCAAAAGACGTTTTATTGTCTGTCCGGGATGCTCTAACTTTACCTTCGGTCCCATCCCTCTTCGTCCGCCGGGTCCTTTTGGTCCACGCAGTTTCTGTGAACGGTTTTCTGCCATTTCTCATTCCACCTTTCTATCTATCCTGTCCCAACAGGTACATTTCCGATTTACGAAACCATCTGTTACATTTCATCGAAATCTCCGCTGCCGGAGGTCTGAGATTCGTATACATCACGATAAATCTCATTATTCTCCATCAACTCATCATGTGTTCCGTATCCGTTGATCGTTCCGTTTTCCATCACAATAATATGATCAGCATTCTGAATGCTGGAAACACGCTGTGCAATGATCAGCTTCGTTGTACCCGGAATCTCCTCCGCAAATGCCTTGCGGATCTTTGCATCTGTGGATGTATCCACCGCACTTGTGGAATCATCTAAGACAAGAACCTTCGGCTTCTTTAAGAGTGCTCTTGCAATACAAAGTCTCTGCTTCTGTCCACCGGATACATTCGTACCGCCCTGCTCGATATAAGTGTCATATCCCTTTGGCAGCTTCTCAACAAACTCGCTGGCGCAGGCAAGATCACAGGCATGCATACATTCCTCTCTCGTTGCCTCCTTATCACCCCAGCGGAGATTGTCAAGGATTGTTCCGGAGAACAGTACATTATTCTGTAAAACAACGGCAACCTGATTCCGGATCACGTCGATATCATATTCACGGACATCTCTGCCGCCGACTATAACGCTTCCGTCCGTCACATCATAAAGACGGCTAAGCAAAGAAACAAGACTTGATTTACCGCTTCCGGTTCCTCCGAGAATACCGATCGTCTCTCCGGATTTGATCGATAAGTTGATATCCTTAAGTACCGGCTCCCTAGCATCCTTCTTATAGCTGAAGTCCACATGTCGAAACTCAATGGAACCATCTGCCACTTCCATAACCGGATCCTCCGGATTTGTGATATCCGGCTTCTCATTTAATACCTCAGCCACACGTCTCGCACTTGCCACACTCATGGTAACCATAACAAAGATCATGGAGAGCATCATCAGGTTCATCAAAATGTTCATGCAATAAGTAAGAAGCATTGACAGATCACCTGTGGTCAGTGTATTGCTGACGATCATATGTGCTCCCATCCAGCTGATCACAAGGATACAGGTATATACGGCGAACTGCATGATCGGCATATTCAGGCAGATCATTGCCTCCGCCTTTGTAAACAGACGGCATACATTGCCACTTGCTTTTGTAAACTTCTCTTTCTCATGGTCCTCACGGACATATGCCTTTACAACACGGATTGCAGATACATTCTCCTGCACACTCTCATTTAAGTCATCGTACTTCTTAAAAATACTGTTGAAATATTTGGTTGTTCTTGTCAGAAGCACAGCAAGAATTGCTCCCAGGATCAAAACCGCAATGAGATACACGGTGGCAATCCTTGTGTTTACTGCAAAAGACATCACCATGGCGCAGATCAGACTGAACGGTGCGCGCATACACATACGCAACAGCATCTGATATGCATTCTGAATATTGGTGACATCGGTTGTCAGTCTCGTAACAAGACCGGCTGTGCTAAATTTATCAATATTGGAAAAGCTGAATGTCTGAATGTTTTCATACATTGCTTTTCGCAGGTTTTTCGCAAAGCCTGTGGAGGCTTTTGCACCGTACTTACCGCCCATAAATCCACAGAAAAGACTGAAGCATGCTGCAAGTAGCATTAATGCTCCCATTTTATAAATGTGTCCGGCATCTCCTACCGAAACACCGTTGTCAATGATCGACGCCATCATCATCGGAATGATCGTCTCCATGATGACTTCGAGGATCATAAAGATCGGCGTTGCAATCGACACCTTTTTGTATTCCTTGATCTGTGATGCTAATGTCCTGATCATAGTCAGAAATCCCTCCTTTTTCTCTCATCCTGCTGCCGCTTTGTGTTGTCATTGATATTATGCGCAATGCGTTCCAGATAGTCCTTAAACTGCTCCAGCTCCCGGGTGGTAAACCCCTCCACCAGAAGCTTCTCAAACTCTGCGATCTCTCCTTCGATCTGCCGGTGTATCTCTAAAACCTTCGGCGTCAGCGTCAGCTTCTTTAATCTGGCATCATAATCTACCGGGGAACGCATTATCAGACCCTTGGAAACCATCTGATCCACTGCCTTTGATACATTTGATCTGGTCATGGCAAGAGCCTTCTCCACATCCTTCTGAAACACATCCTCCTGCTGATGATCCAGCATATAATGGATGATCCAGCTGTCCATTCTGGAGAGCTTCTCTCCCGGCATGCCGGCGATACGCAGATCAATGCTTCTCCGGATCAGATTAGAAACACAGTTGATCTGCATACCAACCGCTCCATCCTTCTTCATCGGCTCTTCCTCCCTTCTGTATGTATTGTTTTCCTGTTTTAAATACATTGTTGAAAAGTAGATTGTTTCCATTTCAACAATAGGCGTGATTTTTATTATAGACAAAAAAAAGATAAAGTCAATAGACTTTATCTTTTTTTAAGGATTGTGAAATACTGATCACAATTTATTTCGCAACGATATTAACAATTCTGCCCGGAACATAGATTTCCTTAATGATATTCTTGCCCTCAAGCTTGTCTGCGATCGTCTCTTTTGCCTTTGCAAGCACATCTTCCTTGGCATCATCCTTGCCAATGCTCAATGTTGCACGGGTCTTTCCATTGATCTGGACAGCAATCTCAACTGTAGACTCTACTGTCTTTGCCTCATCATACTCCGGCCATGCAGTCTGATATACATGACCCTCTCCGCCGATCATTTCCCACAGCTCCTCTGTGATATGAGGTGCAACCGGATTTAACAGAGTAAGAAGTGTCTTATACTCGCCCTTTGTCACTGCATTCTTCTTGTAGAAGTCATTGATCAGTGACATCATTGCTGCGATTGCTGTGTTGTATTTCAGATTCTCGAAATCAAGACTTACCTTCTTGATTGCCTGATGCATCTTTGTCTCCATGTCAGAAGAGTATCCTTCCTCATCTGTCATGATCGTCTGCAGCTTCCATACACGCTCCAGAAAACGGCGGCAGCCCTTTACTCCGTCCTCTGACCAGGATGCACTCAGATCAAAGGCTCCGATAAACATCTCATAGGTACGCAGTGTATCTGCACCGTATGCCTGAACGATATCATCCGGATTTACTACGTTTCCACGGGACTTACTCATCTTCTCACCGTTCTCTCCGAGGATCATTCCATGGGAGGTACGACGCTGATATGGCTCCTTGGTTGGTACGATTCCCTGATCGTACAGGAACTTATGCCAGAAACGGGAGTACAGAAGATGGAGTGTTGTATGCTCCATACCACCGTTATACCAGTCAACCGGCAGCCAGTATTTCAGTGCTTCCTTGCTTGCCAG